>Ga0209979_1000736_pt1 | contig 41034 bp, 37 predicted proteins | sample AnhtaG_FD_183114 | JGI IMG/M metagenome (GOLD analysis project Ga0209979, IMG submission 183114) | Deep subsurface microbial communities from Anholt, Denmark to uncover new lineages of life (NeLLi) - Anholt_01485 metaG (SPAdes) (version 2) | ecosystem: Environmental > Aquatic > Marine > Oceanic...
AACTTCCGACTCGGTTTTAACTCTCTCGCCCGAAACCGGGTCTTCATAAAGCAGCCGTTCGATCACCTCCCCCTTCATTACGGTCTGGTAAACGACCTCGAAAGCATCCTCCGGCGAGACGCGGCAATAAAACACGTTGCCCGGCTCAATGACGATGACGGGGCCTTGCTCACAAAAACCGTGACATCCGGTGACGCACAGGCGCACGCTATGGTCCAGTCCCTGCCTGGATAATTCGTCCCTGACCGCATCAATGACAGCCTGGGACCCAGAGGCCTGACAGCCGGGTCCTCCGCACACCATCACCGTAGTGGTAATGCTTTGCCGTTGCTCCCGGAGCCGCTCGCGCAGGTGTTCCAGTTCGCGGTAACTATTGAGCCTAGACATTTTGATTATCCCCCGTGTTCTGGCGGCTAAGGGTCTCGATCAGTTTACGGAGCTTCCCGGGCGTCATGTGGTGATGATAGGACCCGTTTTCGGTAACGACCGGTCCCAGCGCGCAAGCACCCAAGCAGTTGACGTGTTCGACGGAGAAAAGGCCGTCGGGGGTCACCTCGCCTGGTTTAACTCCGAGTTGGCCGGTGGCCTGGTCAAGGAGAAGGCGGGCACCCCGGACATGACAGGCCGTGCCCACGCACATGGTGAGCAAATTCTTGCCGGATGGCTTTAATCGAAAGGCCTTATAAAAGGAAGCCACACCGTAGACTTCTATAAGCGGTACCCCGAGACCATGGGACACGGACTGTATGGCCTCTTGGGAAATGTAACCGTAGTTTTTCTGAACGTCATGGAGCACTTCAATGAGTTGATTCGGTTGACTGCGACGTCCTTCCAGGATTTTATCGAGCGTTTGGGGCGGCATTGTAACCTCCTTTAATCGAGAGAGTCCGCTTGATTATTTTCAAAATACCTGATAGTATCAATGATGTAAATACGGAATAAATGCCCTTATACTACCTATAAAAAATAGGCAGTTAACAGGGGGAATCTAATGGGAAAGAAAAAAATCCCCCCGTCTCCAGCCGACGTTCGGCATCTGCCTTTTCCCTCGAAAGACCTGGCTCTCTTGTGGCGGATCCCGTTTCCCACCGAAACCGAGCCCCACGAGGTTGAGTCCGCGCTGCGCGAGCGCATCAAGGAATTGAACTGCCTTTATGGGGTTTCCCAACTGGCCGAGCGCAATCTGTATTCTCTGGACGGTCTTCTGCAAGAGCTGGTAAACTTCTTGCCCTATTCATGGCAGTATCCGGAGATCACCTGCGCCCGAATCCTCTTTAAGGGAAAAACCTACACCAGCGATAGATTCAAAGTGACCGACTGGCGGCAGTCATCGCGGATTTACATGTATCATGAGGCGATGGGTGAGTGTGGCATTTTCTACTTGGAAGAATGCCCGCCGGCTGATGAAGGTCCTTTTCTGAAAGAGGAACGCGCTCTGCTGGACGCGGTGGCTGAGCAGATCGGCACCATTGCCACCCGGATATCGGCGGATTTGGAATTGCAGGAGACCAACCGACAATTGACCCTGGAGCGCAAAGCCCTGCAGGAATCCAACACCGCTCTGCGGGTAGTCCTGGCCCGGATTGAGCAGGAGAAGCAGGAAATCCACCGGGACATTAGAACAAACGTCGAAAAAATCCTGATGCCTATCCTGCACGCCTTGGCTGTGCAACTATCCCCGGCCCAAATAAAATATGTGGAGATGCTCCAGACTAACCTTGAGGAAATCACCTCGCCGTTCATCAGTCAATTGTCCCTTTCCTACCATTCGATGACACCGACCGAAATCGCCATTTGCAACATGATCCGGAACGGAATGCGCACCAAAGAAATCGCCGAGACACGGGGCGTATCCGAGGCCACCATCAACCGCCACCGGGAAAAGATCCGACACAAACTCAAGATCACCAACCAGGATGTTAATCTGGCGACTTTCTTGCAATCGAGCATGTGGGAAGAAAATAGAAACCGGGATTTCACATATCAACCTAGGACCGTGGCATGACCCGGCCCCACTACCGAGAATGAATAAATCCACCCGGCTGTGCCTAGAGCAAGGAGCCGAAGCACTTAAGGATGAGTCCGGCAAACCTGCCCGATTCCCCGCTCTATGAAATACCTATTCAGTAGGCGGAGTAAACATTGCGGATAACCTCGGGGATGGTGGTGATGCCCTCCTTCACCTTAAGCATGGCGTCGTGTTTTAAAGGCTCCATGCCATCCTTGATTGCCTGGGCACGGATTTGAGCCGTGGTGGCACCACCGAGGAACAACTGCTTGACTTCCTCGGTTAGAGTAAGAACCTCAAATATGCCGCATTGCCCCAGATATCCGGTACCGCCGCATAAATTGCACCCTGCCCCCTTGTAGAACTTGGCTGGCAGCTCGTCCATTTCTTCTTGATAGGCTATCCGCTCCTCTGTGGGTAGCTCATAGGGTTCACGACAGTGGGAGCAGATGCGACGTACAATTCGCTGGGCAACGGTGCCAGCCAGAGCTGAGCATATCAAAAAGGGCTCAACCCCCAGGTCCTGCAGTCGGAACAGAATGCCGACAGCATCATTAGCGTGGACGGAGGAAAAGACAAGGTGGCCGGTGAGAGCCGCCTGCGTGGCTATCTTCGCGGTTTCGGTGTCTCTTATCTCCCCCACCAGAATGATATCTGGGTCTAGCCGCATAAAGGCACGAAGACTGTTGGCGAAACTAACATCGGCTTTGGGATTGACCTGGAATTGGTTAATGCCTCTGAGGTGGTATTCCACGGGGTCCTCAATGGTCATGATATTACGTTCCTTACTGTTGATCTGGTTAATGGAAGCATAAAGGGTTGTCGTTTTTCCCGAACCGGTGGGGCCTCCGAGCAGGATCATCCCGAAGGGAAGTTTAAGCATCTGTTGGTATCTTGCCAGCGTTTCGGGGAAAAAGCCTAGGTCCGAGAGCTGCAGCAGAGAAGCCGATTTGAGCAAGAGGCGTAGTACCGCCATTTCGCCGTATATAGTATTGCCACAGGCAACGCGTATATCTATATCTCTACCATCTACATTGACTGAATACTGCCCGTCCTGGGGTCGCCTTCGTTCAGCAATGTTCATACCAGCTATAATTTTTAGCCTGGAGATAAGGGCAGGGTGAATTCTCAAGTTCAGGGACATCGTATCTATCAGCACGCCGTCAATACGATACCGAATCTGGAGCTTATCTTTGTAAGGCTCAATGTGAATATCGGAAGCTCGGCTCCTCACCGCTTGAAGAATGAGCCGGTTAAGAGCGCGCATCGCCGGTGCTTGAGCCTCCTCAGAAAGTAGCTGCTCTGGCTCTACCTCCTCTTCCTCAGGCGGGGCTTCCAGCACAGTAATCTCTTCCTCAGTCTCATGGCCAACTCCATAGTTCCGGCTAATTGCCTCACTGATTTCATCCGGAAACCCCATCATGGGCTCAATCCGCATCTTTGTCGCCGCAGCAATATTGTCAATGGTACCTACATCCATGGTGTCTTCCATCACCAAGGCTAGAGACTGACCGATAACATCCAGGGGAAGAACATTATACTTCCTAGCCAGTTCCTCAGGAACCAACTTGAGAATCTCGGGGCTGATGATGTGCCTCTTGAGGTCAATGAGCGGTACCCTTAATTGAATACTGAGAGCTCTTACCAGGTCACGAGTAGTAATCAATCCTTCTTCTACGAGAACTTCCTCAACCTTTTTGCCACTCTGGCGGACAATTTGTGATATGTCTTGTATCTGCTCAGCAGTGACTATTCCAGTTCTTACCAGTGTTTCCTCAAGACTTTCTTTGGATAAATCTTTCTTCGTGGTTTTCATCTTAATGCCTGCCTTGACACCACCAGTCGATTTAGTTTCTGCGGGCAAGCGACCCTTTGTCTTAGCCCCTCTTGTCATGTCTCCCACCATCCTGCCGTAGTCTTTTGTCAATATTATGGCATCAAAATTGCCTCCTGTCAATATGCTTGGCTGGTAAATACTGGTACTACCCGATAGTAATACTGCCTTGAAATGGCACTTCCTGCACCCATACTAAAGTACTATAGCTAAGATAGCCTACCCTCGCCGATTGTGTTATTGACATGTGACGCACGGTAGGCATATAATATGACTATTGGCATTTTAAGCTTGCTGCCTGAATTGCCCCAGGAGGCAGTGCTATGGAGGAAAGGTAATGGCGGATAAAGCCGTGCCGGCTACGGGTGAAAAGAAGATACTAGTGGTAGACGATGAACCCAATGTCATCAAATCGTTAACATTCGTGCTGAGCAAAGAAGGATATGATGTGTCTTCAGCAGCCAACGGCGAAGACGCAATGGCAAAGATCCGGCAGTCAAAACCAAACCTGATGTTTCTCGATGTGATGATGCCAAAGAAAAACGGATATGAAGTATGTCAGGAGGTGAAGTGTAATTCAAGTTTGAGTGATATTCATATCATCATGTTGACGGCAAAGGGACAGGAGGCAGATAGGGAAAAGGGGTTGAATGCAGGCGCCAATGAGTTCATGACCAAGCCTTTCAGCCCTATGATGGTTATTGGCAAAGTTAAAGAACTATTAGGATAGGTGAACAGAAGCTGAAGGGTGAAGATGAAACAAAAAGTTAGTATGCGGCATAATGTCACCGAGCTCAAGGAGGTAGAGAAACTCTACCGAACCCTGGCCAATAGCTCACCGGTTGGCGTTTACATTGTCCAGGATGGGAAGTTCCGCTTTGTTAATCCTCAGTTCCAGAAATACACGGGCTTTAGCGAAGATGAGCTGTTGGATAAAGAATCCCTGGGGATTGTCCACCCTGAAGATAGGGAACGAGTTAGAAAAAACGCAGTGGACATGTTGAAGGGAAATCGTCTTTCCCCTTACGAGTTAAGGTATATTGTCAAGGGTGAGGAAATTCTGTGGGCTACGGAGACGGTTACCTCCATTCAATACCGGGGAAAGCGTGCAGTTCTGGGAAACTTCATGGACATCACCGAGCGCAAGCAGGTGGAGGAGGAACTGCACCAGGCAAAAGAAAAGTTTCAAGCGCTGGTGGAAGAATCGCCACTTGGAGTGTCAATGCTCAGAAAGGATGGTCATTACCAATATGTCAATCCCAAGTTCGTTGAGATGTTTGGCTACACCTTGGAGGACTTTCCTACGGGGCGAGAATGGTTTACCAAAGCATTTCCTGACCCAGAATACAGAAGTCAGGTTATCTCAACCTGGGTAACCAATGCCAAGTCATCAAAACGTGGCGAGGTAGGCTCGCAGGTATTTACCGTAACCTGCAAAGACGGCTCAGAAAAGATAGTGCAATTTAGACCCGTAGCATTAGAAACTGGCGATTACTTTGTGATTTATGAGGACATCACCGGGCGCAAGCGCGCCGAGGAGGCACTCAAGCAAAAGATGGAAGAGCTACGAGTCGCCTACCAAAAGCTACAGGAGCTAGACCAAATGAAGGACAGTTTCCTCTCCACAGTATCCCATGAACTGAGGACGCCTCTCACCTCAATAAAGAGCTTTTCCGAGATTCTCCTGAACTACGATGAAGACAAAGAAACTCAAAAGGAGTTCTTAAACATCATCAGAGAGGAAAGCGACCGCTTGACCCGGCTGATAAATGATTTCCTTGACCTCTCCAAGATTGAAGCAGGGCGGATGCAGTGGGAAACAGTGGAGCTATCGCTATCTGAGGTTATTCAGACAGCTGTAAATGCCACTCAAGCTCTGGCCGCCAAAACGAACTTGAGCGTAGACGTAGAGGTAAGTCCTGACCTGCCCACCATTACGTGTGACAAGGACAGACTGGTGCAGGTAGTAACCAACTTGCTCAGCAATGCCATCAAGTTCACCCCCGAGGGAGGAATGATTCAGGTAAAAGCGCAAACTCTCAACGGAAGTAAGCCAAAGAGGGCCTCTGACATGGTAATGGTTAGCGTCTCCGATACCGGCATCGGCATTGCTCCCAAAGATTACAAAAGTGTTTTTGAGAAGTTCAAGCAGGTGGGAGATACGCTGACGGATAAACCTAAGGGAACCGGCTTGGGTTTGCCAATCTGCAAGGAGATAGTAGAGCACTACGGGGGCAGGATTTGGGTAGAGAGCGAACTGGGCAAAGGCAGCACCTTTTTCTTCGCCTTACCTATAATGCCGAAAACAGAAGCGAAAGTACCGAAAGCCGAGAAGGAAGAAGCCAAGGTTATTATTGAAAGAGGCAAGACAATCCTGGTGGTGGATAATGAAGCGCACATTCGCCGCTTCTTGGGACATGAGCTTACCAAAAAAGGGTATCACGTGCTCGAAGCTTCTGGAGGTAAAGAGGCGATAGACCTAGCCAGGAAAAGCCACCCCGATCTAATAACTCTAGACGTTATGATGCCTGACCTAAGTGGGTTCGACGTAACGGCGGTGCTTAAAAATGACCCTGGTACCAAAGACATACCCATACTAATCGTCTCCGTGACCGAAGACAAAGAGAAAGCGTACAAGCTGGGAGCAAATGACTATGTGACCAAACCCTTCAAAATAGAGATACTAATAGACAAGGTAAACCAGTTACTACGAGATGCCCAGAAAAAGATACTGGTGGTAGATGATGACAAAAACCTGGTCAAGTCAATAAAATATCAACTGAGGAAGAGGGGCTTCGCCACTTATGTCGCTTACGATGGCAAACGAGCCCTGGAGAAGGTTGAAAGCCAACCTCCAGACCTTATTCTCTTGGACATAATAATGCCAGAGATAGATGGGTATGAAGTCATGAAGGAATTGAAACGCAAACCAGGCACGGCTGACATACCCATTGTGGTGATGACCGGTGTTGATATCGATGGGGGGAGAGTTAGGGCTCTATCAGTGGGTGCAACTGAGTATCTCACTAAATCTGGTGGATTTGACAAGATGTTCGAGACTATAGAGAGTATCCTCTATAGCCAATCTGGCGTGTAATTCCCTTTATTACCGTCGTGCTTATCTTTTCAACTTTTTGCTGCCAGTAAAGCTTCTATTTTACTTAGCAGCACTGTGCGCTCTACCGGTTTGGTGAGATATTCATCTGCCCCGACTTTAAGCCCCGTAGCCTTATCAGCCTCTTGTCCCTTAGCCGAGAACATTAAGATAGGTAACTGGGCAGTTTGAGACTCGGCACGCAGACTATGGCAAATTTCAAAGCCGTCTATCCCCGGTAGCATAACATCCAGGATGAGGAGGTCAGGGTTCTCCTCTTTCGCACTTCTCAGACCCTCTAGCCCGTCCACGGCAGTGAGCACTTCATAGCCTTCTTTTTCCAGTATATAGCTTGTTGCCCTCAAGACGCTGGAATCATCCTCAACGATTAAAATCTTTTTAGCGATGAAAATCACCCCCCTTCATTTTTTCCGGCTACACTTTTTCTAGCTGTCTCAAGCTTGCAATGTGATAATATCACTTGGCGTGTCAAATGTCAAGATATGTGGACAGCTGACATGTTTCCAACTTAAGAACAGATAAATTCTTGAAACATTGCAACCAGCCAGAATCCCGAGACATCGGCTTGACAAGGTTGTATAATTAGGTCAAAGTAAATTGGGAACGTCGCCAAGACCATCGACAAATTTCAAAAGGAGAAGATTATGGAAAATAGGATCGCAATATTCATAGATGGCAGCAATCTATATCACGCTCTACGAGGTAACTTTAAACGCCATGACCTCAACTTCGCTGATTTTACCAGCAAGCTATGTGGTTCCAGACACTTGTTCCGAACATACTACTACAACGTCTTACAAGACCCAGTGCAATGGCCTGAGGGCTATCGGGAACAGCAGGAATTCCTTGATATCCTGCGCAAGACACCATATCTAGAGGTTCGACTGGGGAGCACCAAAGTGACGCAGGGAGTCCCTGTTGAGAAGGGTATAGATATTATGTTGGCTACAGACCTGCTATATTTTGCTTGGAATGACTTCTACGATGTGGCAATACTGGTGAGCGGTGACTCTGATTTCGCTTATGCCCTTCAAGCGGTAAAGAACATGGGTAAGCATGCTGAGGTAGCCTACTTCGAGAGAGGGATATCCAAGGACCTATTGAATGTAGCCGATAACCGGTATCTACTAAACCGGAGCTTCTTCAAAGGTTTGTGGGTAGGTCAACGTCGTACCAAACGCAGAAAAGCCAGCGGAGAGGACTAGAAGCCATCTTAGTGTCTTGACACCAGTCAAGCAGTGATGTAGCATAGTCCCAATCTTTTAGCCGAGAAATCCCCCTTGAAAAGAAGGAGGTCGCTCACATGTCAAGAAACGTTCAAAGGACAATCGTTTGGCTGGTATTTGCCGTAGGACTCATACTAGGTATATTAGGATGGACGGACTATGCATATGCTAGCATGACAGGTACTATTATTTTTCTTTGTTGCTTGTTTGCTAGCATCGCCCTTAGAATATTGTGGGGCCTTAAAAGAAAAGGGGAATAATAGAAACCCCAGATACACAGTACTGTATATTTGGCTATTAACCACTCCAATTTATCAGGTCTTGGTGTCTTGCCAATCTTCAACCGATAGTGTAGAATGCGGGCTAACCTGCGCCGACTACAACTATAGTTAAGTAAATGAGGGGGTGAGGCTATGGCTGAGGAATTTCTGGTAGCGCAAGACCTTCACAAGACCTTCAACGAACATAAGGCTGTCAACGGCGTTTCCTTCACCATCTATAAGGGTGAAATCTTCGGCCTTCTGGGGCCCAATGGCGCCGGCAAGACCACCACCATCCGCATGCTGTCCACGGTTCTGGAACCAGACCATGGCGATGTTACCATAGGCGGCTATTCCATACGGGATAAAGCCGATGCTGTTCGCAGCCTGATTGGAGTCTGCCCTCAGGAGCTAGCCCTCTACCAAGACCTTTCCGCCCTGGATAATATGGTCTTTTTTGGCCGGATGGCAGGACTGGACGGCAAGGAAGCACGAGCCCAGGCTACGGCTCATCTGGAGCTGATGGGCCTGGCGGAGAGGGCCAAGGGGAGAATAGCTAAGTTCTCCGGCGGTATGAAACGGCGTATCAACCTGGCTATTGCCCTTGTGGGTAATCCCAAGCTTTTGTTCTTGGATGAGCCCACGGTGGGTATAGACCCTCAGTCACGGAACAACATCTACGAAACTATTGAGGGCCTGCGGGACAAGGGGATGACCATTCTCTACACCACCCATTACATGGAGGAGGCTGACCGTCTCTGCGACCGCATAGCCATTATCGATGGGGGACAGATAATCGCTATGGACACCCCCCATCAACTCAAGAGCCAGATCGGGCCACCGGAGCAGGTAACCCTGGAGGATGTCTTTTTGAAACTAACCGGCCGGAGCCTGCGTGATTAGCCAAAGATATGAACAGGTCACTAATAGTCGCCCTACGGGAAGTCCGCACCTATTTGCAGGACAAGGCTGACTTAGCCTTCAGCCTGCTCCTGCCCATAGCCATCTTCGCCCTGATGTACGGTGCCTTCGGTGGGCAATTAATGTTCCACGGCACGGCCCACGTGGTAAATGAAGACCAGGGAGGCACTTATTCCACTGTCTTTTTAGGGCAGCTCGATGAACTGGAGAGCCTTGATGTCGAGCTGCTTTCTCCCGAGGATGCAGATTCCAAGCTAGAGCGCTCTGACCTGCTGATGGTCCTCTATATACCGGAAGACTTCTCGGATAAGCTAGCCTCCGGAGAGCCGACACAACTGGTCTTTAAGCAGAGAGGCAATGGCGGGGACGAGGGGCAGATAGTGGCCAGCCTGGTTCGTGGCGTGGCTGAGGAGATGAACCAGGAATTCCAGGTGTATAGCCAAGTAAGCGCCACTCTAGCGGTATGGGACATCCCGCAAGACCAAATAGAAATTACCACGCAGCAGTTTCTCGACCAGGAGCGCGAGCAACCCATTGTAGAAGTTAGAGAAGAAACGGTGGGCAGTAGTCCTGACCCGGTCAACCAGTTCCTGCCCGGTATAGTTACTATGTTTGTCCTCTTTGCCATAACCTTAAGCGCCAGAGCCATTGTGGAGGAGCGCAAGCTAGGAACCCTGGAGCGGTTGCTCACCACCCGCTTAAGCGTGGGACAGCTTTTTGTGGGCAAGTTTCTGGCCAGTGTCTCCCGTGGCTTCGTGCAGACGCTAATTTTGTTAGTCCTGGCTTATATCGTCTTCCAGCTTTTCACTCCCCTTTCTTTTATTGAGTGTCTGGTTATCGCCCTCATTTTTGCCGCTGCCGCCAGTGCCCTGGGACTGGTTATTGCCTCCATTGCCCGCACTGAGGACGGGGCTAGCTGGATTGCCGTCTTCTTCACCATGGTGATGGTCATGCTGGGCGGTACCTTTTTCGAAGTCGCTGAAGGCTCGGCGCTGTATACCATCAGCAGGTTCTCCATCAATACTTATGCCAACGGTGCTTTTAACACGATAATAGCCCAGGGAGGCTCCCTAGCTGATTTGGGTCTGGAACTGGGGGTACTGGCCGGTGTGGCAGTGGCAGGACTGGTTATCAGCCGAATTCTTTTCCGGGTTATGCCTGGAGGTAGATAAGAAGAGATGAAACAACTGAGCTACATCTGGTTCATCGCCCTGAAAGACCTGAAACTCTTTGCCACTGACCGTGGGGCGCTTTTCTTCTTCATACTTTTCCCCTTTCTTTTCATAGCGTTGTTCAGCTTTATGAATATGGATGATAGCGAGGATCCCAGGCTGGAACTCCATCTGGTCACTCAGGAGGTAGAGGGTGGCTTGAGCTATCAGATCATCGGGGCTATTGAAACTGAGGATGAAGCTCAACTAAAGCCCGGCGAACCGAAAATAGTCTGGCTTAAGGACTATGATGAAGCTTACCAGATGGTTGAGGATGAAGAGATAGCTGGCTTTCTGGCTTTTCCCGCCGATTTCACCGAGGGGATGATGACTGGTTCCGGCGCTCAGCTTGAGGTAGTAGCTGATGCCGATGCCATCAGCGACAGGGCTGCCCTCCACGGGCTGGCTCAGGCTATCTCTTCCCAAGTTGGCTCAGTGTACGTTGTGGCCAATGCCAGCATAGAACTGCTGATAGAGCAGGGAATAATTGCCCCCGACGACACGGCGGCGATTGAGAGGGTTGTTCAGCAGATTTTATCCGGTCAAGAAGCCAGCGGGGAATCCTTCATAGAATTCAGGACGGAGAAGGTGGGCGAAGTGGAAGAGGAGAGCGCCTCTAACTGGGTTATTTCCGGCTATCTGGTGATGTTTGTCTTTTTTGCCGCTGCCATAGGTGCTGAGGCTATAGTCCGCGAACGTCAGAACCATACCCTGGAGCGGCTGCTGACTGGCTCGGTGAGACGTGAAGCCATCCTGGGAGGCATATTCACCGGCACGGCGGCCAAGGGACTGATTCAGATACTGCTGTTCTGGGTAGTTGGTATTCTGGTATTCAACGCCGACCTTGGGCTCTCTCCGGCGGCTGTTATTATCCTCTCTATCCTGATGGTGATTATGTCCTCAGCCTTCGCCCTTATGCTGGCTACCTTGGTCAAGACCCAGCGTAGTGCCGGCTCTATAGCGGTGCTCACCGCACTGGTGCTGGCACCCCTCGGCGGTTGCTGGTGGCCCCTCTTCATTCTCCCCGAATGGATGCAGGCTCTAGCCAAGATAACTCCGCATGGCTGGGCAAACACCGGCTTCAACAAGTTGATGCTCTACGGGGCTGACTTCGGCGCCGTGGTTCCGGAGATGTTAGTCCTGGTGGGCTTCGCTGTAGTCTTCGGCCTCATAGCCGTATGGCGTTTTCGCACCAGTGCTGTTTAAGGATAGTGTCCCGAAATGAAGTTGAGGCACGGGTAGAAAGGTAAGCTATTCAGCTAACTTGTCTAACTTGTCCACAAGCTCCCGTGCCTTAGTGGCTGTCTCCTGAGCTTCCTCAGTAATCCGCCGTGCCTTCTGCTGGGCGGCAGCGATAAGTTTGTCGGCATCTTCAAGCGCCCTCTTAGCCGTATCCTTGGCTTCGTTAGTAATCTGCTCCGCCATTTTTTTGGCTTCAGAAATAATCTTAGCCGCTTCCCACTCTGACTCCCGCTTTCGCTCGGCTATAATCTTGGCCGCCTCCTTCTCCCCCTTTTTCCTCGCCTTCTCTATAGCTTCGGCAGTGCCCTGGTCCACCCTCTGTTTGGCTTCAGCGATAATTTGCCCCCACCTCTCCTCAGCCTCCTTCTTCCCCACCTCTCCAGCACTTTTAATAATCAGCTGCGCTTCGTGCTGCGCCCTTTGTCTAGCCTCTTTGATGTCTTGTTCGGCCTTCTTCTTTAACTCAGCGATAGCTTTAGCTGAGTCCTCCGCCTCTTTCCTCGCCCTCTCCATCACCTCACTAGCTAACCGGTCTGCTTCCGTCCTCGCCTCAGCTATTATCTGGCTGGCCTTTTCCTCCGCCTCCCGCCTCGCTTCCTCTTCAGCCTCCTTCTTTGCTGTCTCCCTAGCCTCTTGAGCAACCTCCGTAGCTGATTCTTCTGCCCTGGCAATAATGGCGGCTGATTCTTCCTCAGCTTTTCTCTTGGTTACCTCTTCGAATTCTATTGCCATTCGCTCAGCCTCTTGTCTCGACTCGGCTACATACTTTGCCACTTCCTCTTCCGCCTCTGCCTTCGCCTCGGTGATAGTCCGTTCCGCTCCTGCCTTCGCCTCGGTGGTAATCCGTTCCGCCTCTGCCTTCGCCTGTACGATAACCCGTTCCGCATCCCCCCTCACATCTCTGACAATCTGTTCCGCTTCCTCTCGGGCTCTTGCGATAGTATAGGCTGCTTCCTGTTCAGCCTCTTCTCTTATCTTCTTGAATTCCGCCTCAACAGCCTCGGCAAGCCTCTGCTTGTGTTCATCAATAGTCCCGGCTCCCTCTTCAATCCCCTGTCTGACCTTATCGCTTATCTCTCCCATATAACGCACCTGCTTCTTCGGCTAGGCTATACACCCTGCTTGTTTTACATCTTTGGACTTGAGTTTAGTCTTTATACATGTAATTGTCAACAAAATGTACCCCTTGGCTACACTAAAGATTCCCTTTCATCAGCTATTAGGTGATAGCTCTGATGGTTGTCTCACTAGCCTATTTGACACCTATGGTGCAAAGCCAGTTCTTACTGGCTCTAAACTCAAACTGTGTCTGAGGGAAGCCGGCTGCGGTGAGCATATCCACCATCTCGGCACCGGAGTACAGCGAAAAACGCATCTTTTGCGCCATGGCAGCGTACTTCTGCTGGTTGGGCATCTCTTTGCTCCACCCGGTGGCAATGGCGATTAGTCCTCTGGGCTTGAGGATACGATACACTTCCTTTAGCCCGGCAATTGGGTCGGGCCAGAAATTGAAAGACTCAATGGCGTAAGCTTTGTCAAAGGCTTCATCCTTAAAGGGCAGATTGGAGATACTACCGTTTTTTATTTCCACGCGTGTGGCGCATACCGCGGCTGAGTTGTGCTTCAGCGCCTGCTGCACCATGGTTTCTGAATAATCGACACCAGCCACGAACCCATTGGTGGCAATCCTGGTAGTCTCCCTGATTGCCATGCCACCACCACAGCCAATGTCCAACACGAAGTCATCAGGTTGGATGCTCATCAGTCCTATTGTCCATCTGCTGAGAGGTCTGTGCCTCCAGTTCATCAGGAGACCCATCAATCTGCCAAGCAAGCCACTAGGTCTGCGACTTTGTGCTCCTACTACTCCTGCCAGGTTCACAATCTTCTTCCCTTCATGGCGAGAATGGGGAACGTTACTGAGCAAATTGACAAAGTATCTTGCCTCCGGTGTACTTTTATCCTACCATATATGTATTATCTGAGTGTCAAGCCTGTCTGAACGGAATGGGTAGTCTTTTCCCACCCTGTCAACTTCTACAATCGTGCTCATTCTCTGTTTTCCTGCCAGTTCCAATGCGAGGCTCCGAGATGGAGATTGACAACCAGGTGCTATAGATATATTATCAGTAGCAATAGCAATGAGGGCCAGGCTGCCTCTGGCTTTGCCAACTCAATTCTTAGAAAGGAGTAACCGATGAAGGAGAAATTTACCGAGGAGGAGTGGCAGCTGCTAAAACTTCTACCTTTCCAGGTCTTCATATTGGTGGCTGGTGCCGACGGCCGGATTGACAAGGAGGAGGTAGCCCAACTACAGAAAGACTTGCGCGACGCTCCGTTTTACAAAGATGCGTTGCACAAGGAACTCTTCATTGACATCTTGTCTTCGGATATCAATGCTCTCATTCGGGAAGCAGCCGATGTTACCAAGTTGGCTGAACGAGCAAGCCAAGTGAAGACAATCCTCAAACAAAAGCTGACGCCCGATGAATACCAAAGATTCCTGGGAAGCATGTTTATCAATGGTCTTAGGGTGGCGCGTGCTTCCGGAGGAGGGGTCCTAGGCTTGGGGGATAAGGTCAGCGAGGAAGAAAAGCGCGCCTTGACCGCCTTTGCCGCTACCTTTGAGCTTGATTTAGGAAGTCTATCAAAGCTCTTCGAGCAGCAATAGGGTGGAGTTACTCTGCGGTAAAGGCATTTAAGCTGGTCTAACATAGTGTCGGTGGTATTCTTATAACTGTGGCAAAAACAGTGTGGCCTGATTAGAGGCGTGTGACTAGCCACCTCTCCATATCCTTGAATACCTGCTCACGCCCCGGCTCATTGAAAATCTCATGGTAAAAGCCGCCGTAGAGCTTCAGCGTCTTATCTTCCGAGCCGATCTTTTCATACAGTACCTTGCTGCCTTCTGGGTCAACTAACCGGTCGGCGGTTCCATGCATAATCAGGACAGGCAAGACTATCTTTGGCATTTGATGCGGTAGTTTCTGCATCACCATGGCCAGTTCACCACCCAATCGGGCGCGGACCTTACCCCAGTAAACCAGCGGGTCGTTCACATACGCCTCCACGACGGCTTTATCCCGGCTGATGGTAGAAGCATCTATGATGGTGATACCCACTTTCGGCAGGAGCAGTGAGAGTATCCGAACTACCGGGATGAGTACCCGTAATGGACCATTGCCTACCTTAAGGCCTGCCCCTGAAAGAATGAGCCCGTCAAACTCATCTTGATGCTCGACGGCGTAGGCGGTAGCAATTGCTCCACCCATGCTGTGGCCAACTATGAAAATCTTGGCGTCACCATGCTCACCGCGTACTATATCGAAAAATGTTTTGAGATCGTCGAGGTAATACGAGAACCGTTCAACATACCCTCGCAGGCCTTCCGACCTGCCATGCCCTCGGTGGTCCAGAGCGTAGACCGCGTAGCCTTTGGGTACAAAATAGTTGACTATGTTCATATAGCGCCCGCTGTGCTCAGCGAAGCCGTGAACAACCAACAATATGGCTTTGGGGCCTTGGGCTGGCTGCCAGCTCTGATAGTAGAGATTAAGGTCTTTTTGCCCTTTGAACTTGCCTTCCGTGTGCTTCATAAGCTTAGATTTGATCAGTTATCGCCTCGTATAACCTTACTACCTCTCTAGCTTCCTCTATCGTAACCGGCGGTTCGCTGCCGCTTTGCAGGCTCTTAACGAACCCTTGGATTAAAGTATAGTGACCTCTATGTTGCCGACCTAAAGCCAAGTTTAACGCAACAAGTGCCGTGCCGACTAAGATTGAAAAACCTTGTCTCAGGTTCTCCAATCCGCGCGACACACGGCGATTCTCACCAATCCCAAATTTAATTAAGACTGAATTCCAGAGGCTGACACGTAAACCCATTTTTGTTCCCAGGATGTCAATTAGGACATTATCCTCAAGGGTATTGATCGAAGAGGCGATTGTGGCTATGCCGTTCTTACCTTCCAAGGTTATTCTCAGTTCATCAGCAGCAAGCCAATCGTAGCCACCGAGCTTTCGACTATGTACCGCTACAGGCTCCAGATGGCCCAAGAAGGCTACTGCCAGGTATAGGGGATGAGGCAACATTTCACCAAATATGCCGCCAGGCAACTTATGGGCCCAGTGATTTTTGTCCATAACCCAATCATAACTTTTTGGCGTTAAATCTGTAATGTGTACCGCCACTAAATCCCCAATATCGCCTTTACTTACCATGGACCTGGCTCGCATCATCACTGGCTCAAACAGTTCATTGTGGACCACACACAGTTCTACCTGGTTCGCTTTTGCCGCCTCCGCCATCGCATCGGCTTCCTTGAGGCTCAAAGCCATTGGTTTTTCCACCAGAACGTGGCAACCGGCTTCCATTGCCGAGACACATAGAGCGAGATGAGTCTGCGGCGCGGTACAGATGTCCACCATGTCCATCTTTTCTTTGGCCAGCATCTCAGAAAAATCAGCGTAATAGTTACTGATATGGAATCTTTCTGACACTCTCCTGGCCAAATCTTCATTCTTATCGCAGATTGCCACTATCTCGGCACCTTTAATCTTGAGCAGAGACGAGATGTGCCGTGCTTGAGCTATTTGCCCGCAGCCAACAATACCAACTCTCACTGGTTTGGCACTTGCTGCCTTTGTTTTTACCGTTCGTCTCATATTATTCCTGAATCCTTTAGTTTCCTTATTTTGCCTTTTAGCCTCTCTTTTATTGCAGTAGGCTTACGATTCTCCTAGCCAATTTTCTTATTGGCTCAGGTAGGTGCAAGCCAGACCCTATTTCATATATGCCTTTAAGAAATAGAACCCACCGATTCCTCAGCCTCTCTACTAGGGAATTTTGTCTAACTTTCTGAGCATAGGTTAAGGAGTCAATGAACCTTGCATTAGCGAAATTATGCGAATTATATATCTTTTCCCTAACTACCCTTTTAGGTCCCGGTCAGCCAATTGTATCATGAAAGGCGATAGTCCCTCCCTCTACCAGGTACGGAGACCACAAATCAAAGTCTAATTTTACCATTTCATACTCATGTTCACCATCTATCCACAGAAGTTCTATCGGCTTTCCATCCCAATCTCGCTCGGCATCTTCTGAAGTTTTAACAACTGGAACAACAATATCTTCGACATTTGCCCGTTTAATGTTCTGTTTGAACTCTTCAAAAGTCCAAACCTCTCCACGCTTTTTCTTGTGTCCTGAAGAACCTGTGTGAGGGTCAATGGCGTAAATTTTGACATTACTTCCCGCTTTTGACCCCTTGGCTAACCAAATGGTTGATTTACCCTTCCATGACCCAATCTCAACAATGACTCCCCTCCCCTGACAATTCTTGGCCGCATTATATAAAAATTCCCCCTGGGCGTCTGTCAGCCACCCTTCTACCTTGTCGGTAGCTTCCTTGACGTGTTCTATTTCAGCTTCACTAACATATAGCATAGTCCCCTATTGCCTCTTCAGCTCAAACCTTGGTAGTCTTGTATAATAAGGCTTGCAGCTTGCGCGCTATATTATATCTAACCACAATGCCCATTCTGATAAGTATGTATCTTACCAGGAGATTGTTGGTTAGTGTCCGAAACCAGCCCAGCGGCTGCGGCTCAATTTCATAATATTCCTGGCTGTTTCGGTAGTGCTTTATTGGGACAAAGATGCCCTTATTGACCCTGGCATGGCAGCTAAACAGCTCCATATCAACCGTCTCACTCTCGTCTATTTCCTGGCCGTTCTTAAATTCATAGCACCTGAAGGTGATTTTGCCCAGGGTTTCTCGGTTAATCATCAAACAACCACCGCCAAATCCCCAGACGCCATAAGGTGCCTTCCGATAGCCACTGAAGACAACATCAAAGCCCTGAATCTTGTCCTTCATGATGCTAGTGACAGAAGGTTCATAGACCATGTCACCGTCCAAGAATAAAAGATATTCTGCTCCCTGTGATAGCGCATATTGGCGTAGTGCCTCCCGGCCGCAGGCTATACTCCAGATACGGCTGCGAGCGTAATCTGGCTTCACCGTTTCATAGATAATTACCTCCCCCCTCAAGTGGTAGCGCTTAATTTGCTCCTTTAGCTCAGCAACAAAGTCAGGCTCATCAGTGGCCATTACCAGGCTGCACTCGGGGTAAGCCTGCTGGATTTCCTGCTGGTTAGACAGGAATTTGTCCAGGGCGAAAGAAGCACGCCGAGATATCGGCGTGCCGACTATTACCTCTGTTCCAGTTTTCGACAAGCTGGCTCCATTCATCATTCCCACAGGCTTTAAGAGCAAGTTACTAGTGTACCGTGTTTTCCATACCCATGACAACGTAGCAAAAGGAGAATAGGCTATGCAGTTCAGCGAGGAGGCAGCCAGTCGGCTACTCTGGAGCAAATGACAATTACTACTCTATAGTTTTTGGTCCCACTATTCATTGGCTAACATGTCTCTTACTGCCTGTCTAACAGCTTCGTCGGAGGTATATCTGGGTTTCCAGCCCAAACGGCTCATTCTGGTCATATCAAGCCTTACCTGAGGGACATCCCCCGGCCAACCCCTCTCACCACCAGTATACTGGAATTCTACATCCTCTAGCCCCACAGCCTTCGCCACTATATTGGCGATGGTAACTACGCTGGTGAAGGAAGAGGTACCCAGGTTAAATACGTTAATCTCCTGATTTGAATGCTCCATACCAAAGAGTATACCATCAATGCAGTCATCAATGTGAAGGTAGGGCTTTTGCTGACTGCCGTCGCCCAGTATCTCCAGCCGCTTCGGATTTTGCTTCAGCTTATTTAAGAAGTCAAAGAGGACACCATGGGTGAGCCTTGAGCCGACAATATTAGCCAATCTAAATATCCAGCCCTGCATATTGAACAGGTGACAGAAGGCAGAGACAAGCCCCTCGCTGCTTAGCTTGCTGGCGCCGTAAAGTGATATCGGCATTAATGGTCCATAGTCTTCACTAACCGGGGTTACGCCGGTATCACCATAAACAGTGGAGCTGGAGGTGAACACCACCTTCTTGATTTGATTCAGTCTCATTGCCTCAAGGACATTGTAAGTAGCTATTGTCCCTGTCTTTAAATCAAGGTCGGTGGCTTGAGTGCCAGCTTTAACATCGGGATTAGCCGCCAGATGAAAGACCACATCGTGCCCGGCAATAGCCTGTTTTAAGGCGCTGAAGTCAAGTAAATCCGCCTCAAAGAAGTTGAAATTATCCCGCTCAAGGTGATGGCTGATAAACTCTAGGCTACCTGAGCTGAGGTTGTCATAGACAGTTACCCTGCCTACCTTGACCAGCCGGTCGGCAAGGTGATTTCCAATGAAACCAGCACCACCGGTGATAAAATACCTAGGGACTTGGTCATTCGGTACCATAGGGTTGACTCCGCCCCAAAAGACTTGATAGTTGATAACTAAGGTAACCACTGGCGACGCAGGACAATACCACCACCATTACCCATAGCTGGTGTAGGGCAATAACCGGCTGGCGGAACAAGCGGATTAGTGATTGCGGGAAGAGCTTAAACAGGATACGACGCAGTAGCTTATACTCGGTTGATAGCACTGCTTCGCTACCAGCATGGTGATACCACCGATTAAGCATCGCCTTAGCATGCCCTTCCCAGTAAGCCCGTCTGGCAATAAACCTTACCCCAAACCGATAGCGGTAGACCTTGTGCTTTACCCTGACCTTTGGATTATAGACTATGCGCTTACCTGTCTTGCGCCTTATCCTCAGTGATAATTCAGCTTCCTCGGCTCCCGGCTCCATCCAACCGCTCTGACCCCGTCCCTTAACTCCCATACTCGTTTTGAAAAGTTCGCCGTTGAGGGCTTCACGCCGGAAAGAAAGATTTGTGCCATAGCCATTTCTTACCTCGGTTATCGTCGCCATATCCCAGTAGGTACAGGAGAATATCCAGTAGAACTCCCGGGGGAACCAGTTCATTGATTCCTCTTCCCACAGGGGCAATATCGGTCCGGTAACGCCAATAACTGAGCTGTCATCGGCATAGGTCTTTACTGTTTCCTCAGCCCAATCAGGGAAAGGAATAGCATCGTCATCAACAAAAGCGATAATATCTCCCTTTGCCTGTCCGAGAGCCAGATTTCGAGCTGAAGAAGCCCCCCACTCCCCCTCATTATATAGCACCTGCATGCGGGGATAACCCTTCTCCCCTATATACTTTTTGATGCTATCGGCAAGCTCCGGTGACCTCTCGGTTACAACCAGCGTCTCAATGTTCTGGTAAGTTTGAAGCTGAATACTATCCAGCAGCTCAGTTATGTCCCTGAGCCGGTCTATAGTGTAGGAGGCAATAACTATGGATATCTTTGCCTGCTTCATCTATGTGTACTGCTTCATAGGAAAGCCAAATAGAAGCGCAGTAACAGGTTTATATTATCATAGGCTGGAAAGGGGCTACCACTAAGCTGCCAGCTAGTGCTGGAGAAAACCCCTGCAAGATCTTCAGGTATAACGCTGCTAAAGCCGGCGGTAATAAAGCTCCTGACCTCACCATAGGCAGTGCCATCACCCACCGCCTTGGCTTTGTAGTAGTAGAGGGTATTGGGTGATAAGCCACCCAGGGTGCCGCCATAGTATGATGGTGCAGTCTTTACCCTGAACACGCCTTCACCATCAGTGCAGGCCGTGGTCTCCCCGTAGACGAAGGAGAGGTCTATCGATGAGGCTGTGCCGAGGTCGGTAAGATTGCCCACCAGGGTAACGGAACTATCAGTGATATTGAAGACTTTATGATACGTCTCTACTGTCGGTGGTACACCGCCGCCGCTAAGGGTAGTAAAGCTCCTGGCTGTGCTATAGTCAGTCTCATTATCATAGTTATCTTTAGCCTTTACCCTCCAGAAGTATTGCGTGCTATAGCTGAGGGTGGATGGCGACCAGGTGGTGCTACTCTGCCAGCTACTTTCCTGTAAGCCCAGGCTAAAGGTGTCATTTTCAGCTAGCTGGAAGTAGTGGGAGATGGGCGGGCTGTCGTCCGAGGCGGTAAGGCAGGTAAGGTCGGGGTTAATAGAGACACCGGTAGCCCCGTCACCAGGAGTATTGCAGCCATTGCCGGTGGGGTCTTTGGTATCCAGGGTAAAGGTGCTGCTTTCGCCAGTGCCGATATTATTCTCAGCCTGCCCATCATCGGCGGTGACCCTTATCCTGCAATCGGTCATATATTGTTCATCAAAGTCTGCCTCAGCATCCCAGGTGCCTGATTTGCCCGTACCTACGCTCTGGGTGCCCTCACCGGTGGTGGTAATACATGGCTGCCAGCTAGCACCATCCCAGTAGTCAAAGCTGATGCTAACACTAGATTGCTCGGCATCGGAAACATCGTAGGTGATATTGACTATGGGTGAGCCTTGGGAGGCAGTGACATTGCTAACCTGGGGTGGATTATTGCCACCAGGCTCGGTGGTGAAGCTCCTGACCTCACCGTAGCTGGTACCGTCACCTACCGCCTTGGCTTTGTAGTAGTAGAGGGTATCGGGTGATAAGCCACCCAGGGTGCCGCCATAGTATGATGGTGCAGTCTTTACCCTGAACACGCCTTCACCATCAGCACAGTCCGGGGTTTCCCCGTAGATGAAGGAGAGGTCTACTGATGACGCTGTGCCAAGGTCGGCAAGGTAGCCCACCAGCGTTGCTGAGTTTGTGGTGATATAAAAGACTGTATGATACGTCTCTACTGTCGGTGGCACACCGCCGCCAAGGGTCTGAAAGCTCTCAGCGGCACCATAAGCGGTGCCGTCACCCACCGCCTTAGCCTTGTAGTAGTAGAGGGTATCGGGTGATAAGCCATCCAGGGTTATGTTATAGGATGATGGTGAAGTCTCTACCACGACCCCAGTTTCACCATCGGTGCAGTCCGCGGTTTCCCCGTAGATAAAGGAGAGGTCTACTGACAACGCTGTACCGAGGTCGGTAAGGTTGCCTTCCAGGAGAGCTGAGTTTACGGTAATATCTGTGGCTCCAACTGTCTCTACTGTCGGTGGGGTCGGTGTTGTTGACCAAGTTAGATAAGTAGCCTCGCAGGCTACCCGTGCAGAGGTGACAGCAATTCGCATGTACCCGGCTTCACCCCAGCTTGGCCCCCAGCTATTGCGCAAGATCCAGTAATCTCCTTCTGTCTCATCGTGTCCCCAACCGACTAGGGCTACGGCATGGTTTGTGGGCGTGTAGTAGCAGGGGGTTGTATAGCAGGAAGTGTTTGAGTCAGTATAGATACCTCCGCCGTAGTTTTGAAAAGGAGTGCCAGCATAAACTGCCACATCTATTACACCATAAGTCATTATAGCGGTCTTTATGGCCTCAATATCGTTGCATGGTATCCTGTCCCATGATAAAAAGACCGTTGTCGGGTCAAGCCAGTGCGTGCACGAGCCCGGGTCGGTCACCGTATAAGGGAAATCGGACTCGTTGCATATTCCCTCATTAGTAAGCGCCTCAAGCTCATAATAGTCATAATCCGCCCCAACACAGAAGAAGAGATGGTCGTTATATGGGGGGATCCGACCAAGGCACCATATGATGAAAGATTCCGAGAAATCGGCACAATTGCCGTCGTAATTTCCCGTTGCCCAGTTGTATACGCCTTCTGCAGAGGCAGCAGCGGCGAATGCATAACAACTCCCGCACGCACCCTGGTCATGAATAGGTCCAATATAGGTGTGACCATCTACATTACGCCAATCGAATGTTAAAGGAAGATCCTTGCCACTTCCTTCCATATTACTTGCTTCACACTCTACACACTCTTGGCCTGTATCCTCTTTTCCCATCTCGTATGATTCTGCATCCAATAAGGCCTCTCCATTCCCTTCCATTAACTCAAGCATAGGTATTCTTATTTCTTCTACACCACGCCTAGAAACACAAACAGCACATTCTGTATAGTAACTTCCTTGATTCACCCGCTCGGTTTCAATATCATAACCCTTCTTTGCGCAATAGGAATACTCCTTTCCACATTTGCCCTCGAAAAAGTCCCAAGCATCACACTCGGAACCATCGGGGAAAATGCAGACACCGTATTGATTCCCTTCCTCATCTTCCCTTATGTCATATTGATACCCCAATTGCGTGCAGTAAACTGCGGCAGGATCAGGAACACCCACCACTCTTCCCTCGCCAGCAGGGACAGAGCAGATGGGACAACCAGTAGTAAGGCACACTGGACTGGCAAAGGCATAATTAAGCCTTAATTCCGTAGCTGCTTCTTGCGCCTGCACTGCGTTCAGAGACAAGGCATTAGGAACAACAGCAAATAACAGCAAGGCAGCGAGGCAAATAGCTAGGACTTTTAAAGTTAGAGCTTTCAGCTTTCTCATTTTCCCCTACCCTCCACTCTTTCTCCCTAAGGCTATTCTACTCTCACTGAACGATATGTCAACAGTACGAAAGTCAGGGTAGAGTTATTGCTGGCAATAGGAAGGAGGTTTGTGTCGGCAGTCCACCCCTCATTGAAATCTTTTTACTATGAGTGTCCGCCCTATCCTGAATCCATCCCTTAAGGAGCTGAGCTTGGAAGGACTTACCCTTCTTCTATAGTAAATGGGCACTTCGGCTATTTTATAGCCCTTTTTGGCTATCTCGACGAACATCTCGGCTTCAAGCTCAAAGCCGGTAGCATTCAATTCCAGTTTTTTGACCACTCCCCTGGTTAAGCCCCAGTAGCCGGTACAGAGGTCACTTATTCTGGTTCGGTATAAGATACTAGCCATGAAAGCAAGTAAGTGGTTCCCGACCACATTCACTCTGCTCATCGCCCCCTCCCCTATTTGCCCTCTAAGCCTGGAACCTATCACCACATCGCTCCCCCCGTGTAAAATCTCCAGCATCTTGGAGATGTAGGTGGCAGGATAGGTATAATCCGCATCCAGCATAAATATGAAATCGCCGCTGGCTGCTTTAAAGGCGGTTCTAATCGCTCTGCCTTTGCCCCTGGCTGGTTCTACTATAACTTTTGCCCCCCTTTCGGCAGCGATTTCCCTGGTCTTATCAGTGCTATTATTATCAACGACCAGAATTTCAACCTGGTATCCCCTTCTCTCTATGTTTTCCCTGGGTATCTCATCAATGACTTTGCCAATGGTTTCTTCCTCATTGAGAGTGGGAATAATTATGGAGACCGTCTTGCTAGCCTTCATATCTAAGTAGGATAGCACACTTTGTGGCCATAATAAAAGGGGTTGCTGAAAAAACGCCGCTGCTTTAGAATAGCTGGAAGTGGAAGACTACACCCGGAACCGGAGAGGGCTACTTATTGCCCTAATAGCGGTGGCAATTGCTGCCCTGCTATACTTGATTGCTATCCTGATTGCGCTTCCCATATTCCAGAACTCAAGACTCACTGACCCCTTAGCCGAAATCCACTCTCTCTTTCCTCTATACTACATTGCCATCGGCATCATGGCCGTGGTTTGCTTTGGCTGTGTTGTCTATGCCCTGGGGAACAGCCGACTTCATATTTCCCTTCTCGGCCTATTTGGTCTAATGCTCTGGTTCACCCCCTATTATCTGGCTGGGTTCACCATGGTTCGCGATGGCCCCTGGCGGATAGGTGTTTCCATGCGAATATCAGAGGTGCTTGCCGGTAATGTCGATGCTTTCAGCGTTGGCACAGCATCTTATCCAATCTCCTTTATTTATCACTATTCCTTCGTAAACATCACCGGCGTAGAGCCTTTGACCTATACCGGCATCATCTTTCCCTTGATTTCTATATTGCTCTTTATTCTTCTGGGTTATACGCTGATATCCAGGATATTGGGGGACAGGGTGGCTTTTCTGGCGATGTTGCTCGGTATCCCCGGACTACACTATGTTCTGTTCCACCCCTCGCCACGTACTGTAGGCTTGCTGCTAATGATGACGACGCTGTTATTGCTGACCAGGCCAGGCGTGGCTCCCAAAGTAATGGCAGTGGTAATATTCCCTGCCATCCTCCTTTCCCACGCCATCTCCCCTATTATACTGGTCATATTCATTGTTGCTGCCGTGTTTGCCAACTACTTCTTCGGTGGCAGCAAACGCCAGCTAGTAGTGACAGGAGCAATACTCGCTGTTGGCTTTGCCGGCTGGCTGTTGTTGAACTTCGAGGACATATCTGGCTCGCTCTTAGGTCTGTTTAGTGGCGACCTCTGGGAAAGGGCACGCTTTTGGCCCGAGAATTTATTTGCTCCCCAGTTCATATACTCCGGCATCTATTACCTCAATATAGGAGTCTACGGCTTATTTGCTGCCGGAGCCATAGCCACCGTCGGCTATGTAGCAGCCAGAGCATACGCCGAGGAGAGGAGCATAAAGAACTGGCTCCGCCGAGTCTTTAGGCTGAACCGAGGAGAAGCCATTATGGTTTTCAGCGTTATACTGCTTTCCGTGGCTACCCTTATGCTGGCATCAAGGAGTACCACCTTCATCGAAAGGGGGCTCACCTTTATTATCCTGGCGCTGTCATGCCTTATAGCTTCGGTTATCTTGCGTTCAACCGGGCTGAAAATAGGCAAAAGGATTGGCTTATCGGTGCTTATCCTGCTACTAGTGTTAACTCTCTCCTTTCCGGTAGTAGCTTACAGCATTCATGCCTATGACAGCTTCCCGCCGTCAGAACAAGCCGGGCTAGAATTCACCGCGGAACACATCCCGTTAGAAGGAAAGGCTGTGGCCACAACAAATTTGCCACAGCTGACTCTGTTTACAGATCCGCCCCCAGAAAAATTGCGTTTCATACAGTATATCTTGTTCCCCGACCCAACGGTATTGATTGAGAAGCAGCCGGATATTATAATATTCCGCAGCACCGCCTACTTTAATGCGGCAATGCGCTGGGACCTGTCCTTTGAGGAGAACCGTTTTATCACCTATCGGGCAATGGTGGATGACGATTCCCAATACCACAGGGTATATTCCAGCCCCACCTTTGAGATATACACAGTAAGACCGAGCCAATAGTGCTTCCCTGAAAGGTAGAAGCGAAGAGGAGTAAAATGGGTAAAGTGTTTGTCATCGGTATAGATGCGGGAAATCTGGAGCTAATAAAGAAGTGGCAGGATGACCTGCCCAATTTTTCCCGCCTGCTTAGAGAAGGTGCTTCAGGCAAGCTGGAATCCACTATCCCTCCCAGCACCATGCCCGCCTGGAACTGCATGTTCACCGGCAAGAACCCGGGGAAATTGGGCATCTATGGCTTTATTATACCTCCGCAGAGAGGAGAGGGAGAATTCAGGATTGCCAGTTACATGTATCAGGATTCGCCCTCTCTGTGGGATATTCTCGGCGATGAGGGCAAGAAGGTTGGTGTGGTCAATGTCCCCACTGTCTTTCCCCCTAAAGAGGTGAACGGCTTTATGGTTGCCGGCGGCTTGTTAACTCCTCTCTATAAGGACACCGAGTATACCTTTCCCCCGGAGTTGAAACAGGAATTGAATCGGGTTGTCGATGGCTATGAGGTCTTGCCCTTCACCGATGTGAGAATCCCGGGGAAGGAGAGGAAGTACCTGGAAAGATTCAAGCGCAACATCGAAAAGCAGACACAGGCAGTCAAATACCTGATGACCAACCGGGAGTGGGACTTCCTGACCTATGTTTTCTACGTTACCGACTCCGCCCAGCACTATTTCTGGCATCATATGGATGAAACCCATCCCAGGCATGACCAACGAAAGAGCGCCAAATACAAGGACGCCATTAAGGAGGTCTACCAGAAGGTGGATGCTGCCATCGGGGATTTCCTATCCGTTCTCCCCCAAGACACCACCATCCTGATAGTCTCCGACCATGGCACCGCGCCCGCCTACGGAAATTTCGCTGCTAACGCCTGGCTGATGGACAGAGGATTTCTGAGCTACAGGCCACGAGGCAGGAATTGGAAGCTTGCCCTCAGGCATGCGCTTGTTTGGATTAAGGATTTGCTTTCTCGGTATCTTAGCCCAGCATTGATAGAATTCATAGTAAGGTGCACTCCCAAAAGACTATTGAAGATGTTCCTCTTTAGAGAACTCTACCGAACGCTAAGCCAGCAAATTATGGAAATCATTGACTGGAAACACACCAAAGCCTACAGCTTAGGAATGGGTAGTATCTTCATCAATCTGGAGGGGAGAGAGGCAGAGGGCATAGTAAAGCCAGAGGACTATGAAAGGGTCAGGGAGGATATCGTCGCCGAGTTTCTCAAGCTGAAAGACCAACAAGGGAGAAAACCAACTTGCCATGTTTTCAGGAAAGAAGAGGTGTATTGGGGGAAACACCTGGATTCTGCCCCTGACCTGTTTTGTCTTGTGGAAGGATACCCACCATTTCCGGGGTTTGCCAGCAAGAAAGTGTTGACTGATAGAGCGCTTCGTAGTGGTGCGCATAGCATGTATGGCACCTTTATCGCCTACGGCTCCCAGATTAAGAAGGGGCTGGAGGTGGAGCAGGCTAAAATCTACGACATTACCCCCACCGTTCTTCACCTTATGGGGCTGGCAATACCTAAAGATATAGATGGCCGGGTTCTGGCGGAGATATTTGAGGAGGATTCTGAGGCAGCAAAGAGGTCAGTTGCCTACCAGGATGTGGCTTTGAAGGAGAAGGTAAAAGACAGGATAAAGGAGCTGAAGCGCCGGGGCAAGGTATAAGGCAGCTATGCCTCTTTACTGCGGTCAGGGTGATTACTCCCCCCTCCTCCCCAGCCTGCAGCCATAGATGTCCCTGTTGCTATTTGTCCTCTCCACCCATACCACGATGTTACCCAAGACAGTTGGTGTCCTGTGATAAGCGTCAATAGTAGAGACAGGAAATTCGGTGTCGGTGGCAAGGTCATAGCCATAGACATGCCACTGCTGGTTGCGGTAGTCACGGTAGACCACGATGTCCCCGGATATGGTGGGCACAAACTGGATGGCAGGATTGGTGCAGATGGTAAACTCAACACCGCTAGACAGGTCGTAGCCGTAAATGTCCATGTTGCCGTTCCGCTCGTCCACCCATACCACCAGGTTCCCGGAGACAGCAGGCACTCGCTGGTCGGCAGGATTAGTGCAAACGGGAAACCCAACACCGCTAGATAGGTTATAACCATAGATGTCCATGTTGCCGTTCCGCTCGTCCACCCATACCACCACGTCGCCTGATATGCTAATATTGAACTGGGCACCAGGTTCAGTGCAGACAGAAAACTCGACGCCGGTGTCAAGGTCGTAGCCGTAGATGTCCCAGTTACCATTCCGGTCGTCCCAATACAAGACTATGTCCCCTAAGATGACAGGCTTCCTCTGGTCGCTTGGTTCAGTACAGATAGGGAACTCAATACCACTGTCAAGGTCGTAGCCGTAGATGTCCCAGTTACCATTTCGATAGTCCCACCACACCACCACCTCACCTGAGATGGCAGGCCTGCCCTGCTCAGCGAGGTGGGTGCAGATGGGGAATTCGGTGGCAGTGTCAAGGTCACAGCCGTAGATATCCCAATTGCCGTTGCGGTAGTCCTTCCACACCACTACCTGCCCAGAAATGGCGGGGTAGACCTGGTTAGCGGGGTGAGTACAGACAGGGAATTTCTCTTTAACATAGGGTGGGCCTTTCGGTTGACAGGCGGTTACACCCAGCCCAAGAAGGACAATCACACCCAGAAGCAAAAACAGGGTTTTGAGCCTCTCGTCCCTCATTTGGTGCCTCCGCAATTCAACTTCACCCTACCCGCTGCTGGTAAAAGTCGTTGATTGTCTGGCAGACAAACTCTACCTCCTCTTCCCGCAACTGGGGAAACATGGGAAGAGAGAGGATTTGTTGGCAGATTGCTTCTGTCCTGCCGAGGTGCTCATTGGTGGCAAAGACCGGTTGTTTATGCAGGGGAACTGGATAGTGTATCCCGGTGGCGATGTCTCTCTCTGCCAGAAATTGCCGAAGCTGGTCCCTCTTCTCGGTTCTAATCACATAGAGGCAGTAGACACTTTTTCTTCCGGGATACTCCTTAGGCCCGACTACTTGCGGAGGCAATAGCCGGCTGTAGAGGTCTGCTATCTCTCTTCTCCTCTTTATCCAATCTTCCAGGTGTTTCAGTTGAACTATCCCTATGGCAGCGGCGATTTCAGACATCCTGAAGTTGAAACCGAGCAGTTCACTAACGTATTCCCCTCGGCCTTTCCCATGGACTATTCCATGGTTTCTCAGCGCCTTAATCTTCACATCTAATTCCTTATCGCTGGTAACAACCATACCGCCCTCGCCAGCTACAGTCATGTTTTTGGAGGGGTAAAAAGAGAAACAGGCGATATCCCCAAAAGAGCCGGCTTTCTTGCCCTGGTACTCCGCTCCATGAGCCTGGCAGGCATCTTCCACCAGGAAGAAACCGTGCTTCCTTTTCAGTTCCATGAGTTTCCCCATATCGCCCATCTGTCCGTAGAGATGGACGGTGATGACAGCCTTGGTTTTATCCCCCAGTTTCAACTCCAGGTCGTCCATGTCCATACAGTAGTCATCGCCAACATCGACAAAAACCGGCTTGGCGCCCAACAGCAGAATTGGCGAAGCAGTAGCGACAAAAGAAAGGGAGGGACAGGCAACCCTGTCCCCAGGTCCCACCCCTAAAGCCTGCAATGCCAGGTAGATGGCGGCTGTCCCACTGCTGACAGCGGTAGCTTTCTTGGCATTACAATAGCCGGCAAATACCTCCTCGAACTGCTCTATCCTGGGTCCGCTGACGAATCTGCCGCTGTCAAGAACCTCCAGCACCTCCCGCCTCATCTCTTCGGTGATTATAGGCCGGGCTAGTGGTATCATACCTTCACCTCACGTCCAGTCCGGCTCGATTCAAGGGCAAGCTCGCATAGCCTGACCACCGGGCATGCTTCCTCTCCACTATTTATTGGCTTTTTCCCCCTTTCAACGCATTCAATGAAGTGCTTTAGCTCTTCTTTTAGCGGCTCCTGCCAGTTGAGCGGAATATCCAGCTCAGTATTGCCAGTATATTTCCTCATTGTCTGTTCCAGAAAGTCGGTATAGATTGAGCTCCTCGAGGCTATGAACCAAGCGTCCCTCCTCTTCTGGGGATGAAGCCAGCTCAGCTCAAGGGAAGCAGAAAAATCGCCCCAATCGAGGAGAACCTGAGCGTAATCTTCCCTTTCTGGTGGCGGGGGATGAGGCATATTACAGTATACCTTTTCCGGGGTTCTTGCCAGTAAGAAGAGGAGGAGGTCAATTAAGTGCGACCCATAATCAAAGATGATGCTACAATCAACAGGAGGCTGTGGATTAAGATTAATGTACCTCAAGTTAGCATAATGAATGCGCCCCATGTCTTTGAGTTCATCCTTTAACCTAATGACTGCCGGGTTCATCCGGTAGAGGTGGCCCGCGGCTAGAACCAGGTTTCCTTGTTTGGCTAGCTCGACAAGCTTTTGAGCATGAGATAAGCTTAAGGCTAGTGGTTTCTCCACCAGTAGGTGTTTTCCGGCACGCAGACAATCAGCGGCGATCTCAAAATGGGTGCTGGCTGGAGCAGCCACCGCCAGGGCGTCAACCAAAGGCAGCAGCTCACGGAAATCTCTCCTGAATTCTATGCCATATTGCTCTGCCAGCCGTCTCTTTTCCCCATCTAAATCTGCCAGCCCTACCAGCTCACAAGGCACTTCGGAGAAAACTCTTAAGTGATTTACCCCCCACCTTCCGGCGCCGATTACGCCAATCCGGAGCATGATATTCCTCCATAGCCTGATTCAGGGCATCAAGCCACATCTGAGCCACCTCATCCCAGGTATACACCTTTATCTTCTTAACTTCCTCAGCCAGGCGTTTTCTTAGGCCCGGGTTGCTTATCAGCTCCCTAAGGCCCTTCGCCAGGTCATCGGTTAGGTAAGCGTTCTCTAAATGGGTGAGAAAATAACCAGGTTTGCCCCTGGTCGCCAGAATAGCCTTCCCTGCCTTGACATACTCAAACATCTTGAGCGTACAGTCGTCATCCGGGGTCAGGGCCAAGATGTCGGCAGCCTTCAAATAGCCTGGTATTCGGGAGGGGTCTATATAGCCCAGAAAATGCACATTCGGTACCGCCTTTGCCTGGTATGCCTCATTGGTCTCGCCCAAGAGGTAGAGGTCACAATCCAAGCCGTCAGCGGCGGCAATGAGCTCACCAACCCTTTTTCTTTCTGATTGCTCACCAACATAAACTACCTTCACCGTGCCTTCAAGCTTGGCTGGCCGTTGACGGGCAAAATCGGTGTCCACACCATGAGGAATATAGAAAACCCTTTTACCCCACAACTCACAGCGCTCTTTCCGATAGATGCTGGGAGTTATGATGAAATCGGCATTAGCAACAGTAAAGTATTCACAAAAGGCGATGAAGGAAATTCCATATTCTCTCCCGTTGATGTCAACATAGTCATCGGTCCAGCAATGAACATGAGGTGCCCTGATGAGTCTCAATTTCTTAAGCAGAGTAGGTAGCGGCCCCTCTTCGCTGACCGATATTATTACATCCGGTTTAAATCTTAAGTATCTAAGGTAGACCCACTTTAAGTCCTTCTTCAGCACATAGTCAACCTCGCAACCAAGATTTTGCAACCCATCAGCCAGCACCCGGAAATAGCGCTGATATTTGCCTAGCTCTTCTTGGGTGGTAATGAGGTCAAGCATCTGGATGCGCACCTTTAGCCTCCCTATGGCTTGCAACCCACGAACGTTCTTCTAGCGTCTCTAAAGCTTCTCAGTTGATGGTTGCTCGGGCTTATGCTAGAATGACTTGGTTATTATACCATATCATAGTGTCTATCAGCAGTGAAACTTTCTACCTTTTTTCTTAAGCACGCTATAAAGGGGGCATATAAGCTGCCCTTCTTTGAACTGGCCAGGCGCCAGCAGCGGTTTATCAGCTTGATTCCCTTCCGCCCGATACGAGCGTCAATCAATGTCACCCACAACTGCAACTCCAAGTGCATCACCTGCTCAATGTGGAAGGAAAAATCCCGCGATGAACTGACCACTGCCGAACTTGGCGACACCCTATCCCAACTGAGGGCATTGGGCATAACTGACCTGTCGCTGACCGGGGGTGAACCGCTGCTTCGGAGCGACCTGCCTGCCATCGTAAGCAAAGCACGCGAACTTAAATTTGCTAGAATACACGTGGTAACCAATGGTCTTTTACTAACTCAGCGAAGGGCCGAAGAGTTGATTGAAAGTGGCGCCACTTCTTTTTACATCTCCCTGAATGGAACCGAGGAGGCTCATGACATGACCAGGGGAATAAAGGGCGCCTACGCCAAAACGGTGGCGGCAATTGAGACGCTGGTCGAACTGCGAGACTCCAGGCTCCCCCATCTGGAAATCGGCATAGAAGCCATAGTCATGGGGTCGACACTAGACCAAGTGATTGAAGTGACCAACATGTGTCGTCGCTGGAACGCTGGGCTTGCCCTAGCCCCCCTGGACACCGCCGTCGCTCTGCACGAGGTAACTCCCTCCGCTCTGCAGACAATAGAGCAGCAAAAACTGGACCAGGTGATAGCAGAGCTGCATAAAATGAAACGGAGGTTTCCCTCGTTGATCCATGACTCTCATGCTTCACTGGAGTATGTGAGAAACTGCTTTGCTGACCGCAAACGGGAGTCCCTCCCCTGTTACCTCGGCTACCTGGTAATATATGTAGCCGCCCACGGCGAGGTGACGCCCGGCTGCTACGTACTACCGCCGGTGGGAAATCTGAGGGAAGCCTCACTGAAGGAGATTTTGGAATCAAGAGCCTATAAAGAAAGGCTGCGGGATATGTTTCTCAAAAGATGCCCCGGATGCGCCTGTGACTATATCTTAAACCTCTACGCTCATGTCCCATTCCTTCTACAGGATATAGCCTGGAGACTACGACTGAAGAAGGAGGAGGGCTCCTAGGGATAACAAATGGAGAAAGACCTGGTAATTCGTGAGGCAAGGCTGGAGGAAAAGGACAGCATCCAAGCCCTTCATCAGAGTGTCTTCGGCTGGGCAATGGATAATGCCCTGTTCCATAGGTTATGTCAGGAGAATCCCGCCGGTGAGGCTCACACATGGGTGGCTGAGGATGCCGAAACGAGGAAAATTGTCGGCTCCATTGTATTCATCCCCTGCAAAATGATGGTGGCGGATAAAGTAATGCTGGGGTCGCAGGCAGAGTACTGGGCGGTGGCACCAGGGTATAGGCGCCAAGGCCTTTTGCTAGCCCTACACCGCGGGGCAGCTAGGGGAATGAGGCAGAGGGGGATACCCATTACCTATTTCTTTGCCCCCCTGGCTTGGGCAGGCTACCTCAGACGTCCCCCCGTCCAGCTTTTCACTATTGCCCATCTGCGGTGGCTGGTGAGACCTCTTGATATGCGACCTATCCTGTCAAGGCTGCCCGGCTATATGTTAAAGAAAGGCAGAAGAGTAAGGCGAGAGCGAAGTAACATTATCATGCAATGGCTTCTGGGAAACAAGATTGTGCCCACCGTTCTGGGCTGGGTGGCAAATCCAGGGCTCAGGATTTTTTACCTGGCTAAAAGTGTGGGGGCGCGAAAAAGCAATCTGCTTTGTCGTGAGATTGAAAGTTTCGATGCCAGGTTTGACGAGCTGTGGGAAAGGGTGGCTGGGACTCACAGCATAGCCATAATGCGTAACCGGGATTACCTTAACTGGAGATATTCCCATCACTCCTCCCGGCACTACCGTATTCTGTGTGCCGAGAGCAATGGAGCACTAAAGGGCTATATTGTTCTCTTGCCGGGGCAGGTAGTGCGAATAATGGACCTTCTGGCTACTGATGAAGGGGCAGCCGACTTCCTCATTCGGAGTGCGGTGGACTACGCTTCAAGGCAAAAGAGCGCCGTGGTTGCCGTCCGGCTGCCGGAGAGGAATTACTACCTCCAGGCTTTCAGGAGAAATGGCTTTTATCTGGTGCCAGAGAGGCTGTCGCCCCGCGGCCTCCTCGGATTTTGGCCTAACTCGAAGTTTGAGGAAATTGAGCTACTCAAGGATGTGGGGAACTGGTTCATGATGGAGGGTGACTGGGACTGGAGTGAACCGGCATAAGCCCGGCATGCTTCTTGAATCTCCTTCCTTACCTTGACATTGCTCTCTTACTTATCTATGCTGCTTTACTAGCGTTTATAAGCCGAACAAATGACCCAGTTCAGAAAGCATATCAAAGACCCTCTTTACCGTAATGCCCTGTTTTTGATAGCCAGCTCAGTGGTGGCAACCGGGCTTGGTTTCTTCTTCTGGACGGTCGTCGCCAGGCTATACACGGAAACAGATGTCGGTTTCGGTGCCGCCATCATATCTGCCATGAGCCTGCTGGCGGTGTTAAGCCGGCTAGGTTTTGGTTTTACCATCATACGCTTTCTTCCCAAAGCTAAAGCCCCCGAGGAGATGATAAACTCCTGCTTTACTCTGAGCGGGCTTGTCTCCCTTGCCTTGGCTGTCATTTTCATAATAGGCCTGGATTTCTGGTCCCCAGCCTTAATCTTCATCAAAAATAACCTGATATTCGCCACCGCTTTTGCCGTATTCGTCCTGGTATACGCTCTCCAAGGGTTAATGGCCGAGGTTTTTGTGGCGAAGAGAAGAGCCGAGTTCAACCTTTCCATGAACACCATCTTCTCCCTGCTTAAGATTCCCCTGCCCTTCGTCCTGGTCTCCTTTTTCTACACCTTCGGTATCGTCAGCTCCTGGGGCATCGCCAGCGCGGTTGCTTTTACGGTCAGTGCCCTATGGTTCGTCCCTAGAATACTAGCTGGTTACAAGCCGTTGCCCAAACTGAACTGGGGCATACTCAAGGAGTTCTGGAGATATTCAGCCGGCAATTACATTGCCAGCGTATTGCAGTTAGCGCCCCCTCTGGTCTTACCCTTACTTATCGTCAACCTGCTAGGACCAGCTCAGAATGCCTACTTCTATGTGGGATGGAGGATTGCTGGCCTGCTGTTTATTATACCGGTAGCGGTATCACAATCCTTATTGGCTGAGGGTTCCCACTTTGAGGACAGATTGCATGTGGACGTTGGGCGCTCTATAAAATTCACCTTCCTCATTCTGATTCCAGCCATTATCCTCGTCTGCCTCTTGGGAAAGTGGCTCCTTCTCCTCTTCGGCGAGAGCTACTCAACAAATGCCCTGCTTATGCTATGGGTACTGGGCGCTTCGGGCGTCTTTGTCGGATTCATCAGTATCTACCAAAGCATTCTACGCGTGGAGGGCAGGATAAGAGAGCTGGTGTATCTCTCTGTATTTACCGCCGCCGCCGTGCTGACAGGAAGTTATTTCGTGGCACCCTCTTTTGGGATTGTAGGTGTTGCCTATGTCTGGCTCGGTGTCCAGGGAGTGGTCAGCCTTTATGTCATCCAGGCTATGCGGTCGCGACTTCGCCCTCAGGGTTAGCTATTGACTTTTGACGCTATTAAACCCCTGTTGCTATCATTATATATAATTGTATATAATTAACCAAAGAGGGAAGGGGGCGGTAGCATGAGTCTGTCTGATAAAAAGAAATTTACCACAGTGTCCATTCCCACGCCGCTATTTCGGAAGGTCGGGGAACGAATCAAAGGCACGGGCTTTACTTCGGTATCCAGCTACGTTACCTACGTGCTGAGGGAGATTGTAGCCGAAGAGGAAGACCAGGCTGAACCCTTTACCAAGGAAGACGAGGAGAGGGTAAAGGAGAGGCTTAGGGCGCTAGGATATATAGATTGAGGTCAAAGGGTGCCTAAACCACACGGCGGCAGGTTAATAAATCGAGTCCTTGACGATAAGGAAAGGGAAGAGGCACAGGCTAGGCTAGGTGAGCTGAGGACACTCCCTATAAGCGAGGAAACAGCCAAGGAAGTCCAGAATATAGCTCATGGTATCTTCAGTCCACTGGAAGGTTTCCTTAACCGGGAGGATTACCTCGGCGTTATCAACGATTGCCGGCTGGCTAGCGACCTGCCTTGGACTATCCCTGTAGCTCTGGATGTCTCGCCTGATAGTGGCCTAAAGGAGGGGCAGGACATCGCCCTGGTGCATGGAGCCAAGCCACTGGCCATAATGCATGTAGACGAGATATATGAATACAGTAAACCGGAGCTGGCGCAAAAGGTCTTTGCTACCACCGACCGGGGACACCCGGGGGTAGCCAGGGTTCACCAGATGGAGGGACTCCTTGCCGGGGGCAAGATTGACCTGATAGAGGAGGTAGTCTCCCCTTTCTCCAGGTATTACCTCAAGCCATTTGAGACCAGATTTTTGTTCCGCGAGAAGGGCTGGCGAACCGTGGTCGGCTTTCAGACAAGGAATGTTCCCCATGTCGGTCATGAGTATGTGCAGAAGACTGCCCTCACCTTTACTGATGGTCTGTTCATAAACCCGGTCATCGGCAAGAAGAAGCCGGGGGACTTCAAGGACGAGGTCATCCTGAAGACATACCAGGTTCTCATTGATAACTACTATCTAAAAGACAGGGCGGTTATGGCTATCCTGCCCATGGAGATGAGGTACGCCGGCCCCAGGGAAGCCATCCACCATGCCATAATCAGGAAGAACTTCGGCTGTACCCACTTCATTGTCGGGCGAGACCATGCTGGTGTCGGCAACTACTATCCGCCGTATGCCGCCCAGGAGATTTTTGACCATTTCCCTGACCTGGGCATCACCCCGCTATTTTTTAAGTCCTTCTTCTACTGCCAGAAGTGCCTGGGGGTGGTCAACGAGAAGACCTGCCCCCATGGCGAGGAGCATCATCTGAACTTCAGCGGCACCGGCATCAGGGAGATGCTGACCCAGGGAGAGGATATTCCTGAAGAGCTAATGAGACCCGAGGTGGTGGAGGTAATCCTAAGCTATCAAAATCCTTATGTGGAGTAAAGAGTGAAGGTTATAGTCATCGGGCTTGACTGTGCTGCACCGGAGCTTGTCTTCAATGAAGAGCTACCTAATTTCAGCAAACTGAGGAGTCAGGGCAGCTATGGTCGGCTTAAATCCTGCATCCCGGCGATAACTATTCCTGCCTGGACGGTGATGATGACCAGCAGAAGTCCCGGGGAGTTGGGGTTGTACGGCTTCAGGCACCGCAAGGGCTATTCCTATCAGGATATCTGGATTGCCAACTCCACAGCTATAAAGCAAGAAGCGCTGTGGGACATCCTGAAAAGAGAGGAGAGGAAGGTATGCCTGGTCGGCGTTCCCCCCTCCTACCCTCCTTTTGCTGTCAATGGCAACCTGATTTCCTGCTTTATTACCCCCGGCACCGATAAGGAGTACACCTATCCCGCTGAGCTGAAGGGGGAAATAGAGAACTTGGTGGGAGAATACATCTTTGATGTGCCCTTCCGCACCGAGCAGAGAGATGAACTATTGAAGCAAGTTTACCAAATGACCGAGCAGAGGTTTGAGGTAATCAGGTATCTTATTAACCAGAAGGAGTGGGATTTCTTTATGTGGGTGGAAATCGGTGTCGACCGGATTCACCATGCCTTCTGGAAGTTCTACGACCAAAATCACCACCTCTACCAGCCGGGAAATGAGTTTGAGACGGTAATCCCGGGTTATTACCGGTATCTCGATGAGAGGTTAGGGGAAATTCTGTCCCTGATTGATAGCGATACCGCCGTGCTGGTGGTCTCTGACCACGGAGCCAAGGGGATGAAGGGGGCATTCTGCATCAACGAATGGCTGGCCGAAGAGGGCTACCTCGTGTTAAAGGAAAGACCCAGCGAGAAAGTAAGCCTGGAGAAAACCGAGGTGGACTGGGCCAGAACCAGAGCCTGGGGGTGGGGGGGCTACTATTCCCGAATCTTTCTCAATGTTCAGGGCAGAGAGCCCCAGGGAGTGATAGCGCCTGAAGATTATGAGAAAGAGCGTGAGGAGATAGTCCAGCGGCTCAAATCGATAACTGGACCAAACGGTGAGACATGGGATACCAGGGTGTTTAAGCCCGAGGAAACCTACCCAGAAAACAATGGCGACCCGCCGGACCTCATGGTTTACCTTGATGACCTCTGGTGGCGGGCGGCAGGGACGATGGGGCACACCAGCCATTATCTCCCCGAAAACGATACCGGCCCTGATGACGCAGTTCACGCTGAGGACGGGGTCTTTATCCTGTATAATCCCAGGGAAAAGCAGGGAGAGAAAATCAACGCCAGTATTTATGATATTGCCCCCACTATTCTGCACCTGATGGGGATAAAGGTTCCCCAGGATATGGAGGGAGAGAGCATCCTATCTAGAAGAGGTGAAGGTAATGCCCCCAGATGATAAAGGATTCACCGCCTGGTTTACCGGGCTACCCTGCTCGGGAAAGTCAACTATTGCCGATGCTACCGCCGAGGAACTGCGGCAGATGGGGCTCAAGGTGGAAAGGCTTGATGCCGATATTATTCGCAAGCACCTATGGCGGGAGCTGGGGTACTCCAAGGAAGACCGGGATGAGAATATAAGAAGAGCTGCCTATCTGGCCCAGCTCCTTACCCGCAATGGCATTGCTGTGCTTACCTCGTTCATCTCCCCCTACCAGGAGACGAGAGACTATGCCCGAAAACAGATTGGCAGCTTTGTTGAGATTTATGTCAAGTGCCCAGTGGAGATCTGCATTCAGCGGGATAGACGGGGTATGTACCGCAAAGCCCTCGCCGGAGAAATCCCGAACTTCACCGGCGTATCCGACCCCTATGAAGAGCCACTCAATCCCGAGGTCATCATAGAAAGCGACCGGGAACCAGTTAAACAGAGTGTAGCCAGGGTAATTGCCAAACTAAAGGAACTGGGCTATATTAGCTAACTAAAGCTTCCCGCCAAACACTGCCCTACCGCCTGCCTAGCCACCCTATGGTTGACATCATTATTTTAATTATATATAATTAGCCCTGGTCTTTTTAATTATATTTAACTAAAAAGGCGTAATCATGCAGAATTTGCTTGTAATCGGGATAATTGGTCTATTTGCCCAGTTCATTGACGGCACCCTGGGCATGGGCTATGGGGTCTTCTCCTCCTCATGGCTTATTGCTGCCGGGCTCTACCCGGCTATAGCCAGCGCCACAGTCCATACTGCCGAGGTCTTTACCACCCTTGTCTCTGGCGGTTCCCACCTATTCTTCGGCAATGTTAAGAAGGAATGGTTGTTGCCACTGGTCATACCCGGTGTTATCAGCGGGGTGGCTGGAGCCTACTTTCTGACTTCAATTCCCGGCGCTACCATAAAACCATATATAGCTGGCTTCCTGCTGATACTGGGCATTTTAGTCCTGTACCGCTCCATATCCCGGAAGATACCACCCCCGACCACCGACTCAGCCAAGACCAATAGTTCACCACCCCGCCCTATTTCAAGGCTAAAGCTTCTCCTGCTGGGCTTTACCGCCGCGTTTCTGGATGCGGTGGGAGGTGGGGGGTGGGGTCCCATAGCCACCCCAGGTCTCATTCTCTCCGGGAACACCGAGCCACGAAAGGTAGTGGGCACCGTCAACCTGGCTGAGTTTTTCATCACCATAGCCATATCCATCACCTTTATTGTTACCCTGGGCTGGGAGAACTTTGAGTGGGATTTAGTTATTGCCCTGCTTATTGGGGGCATCATTGCTGCTCCTATAGCCGCCTATCTGTGCAAAAGGATGCCAACCAAGTTACTAGGCATACTAATTGGTCTGGTCCTTATCGGGCTTAACCTAAGGACCATTCTTACCCTCTTGCTGTAACGCCTGTCTATTGTCAGCAGGTGGAGTTAATGTTAAAATTGTAGCAATTTAGGTTGAAAGCGATAGCTCATTGACTGAAACAGTAAAGAGGTCCCACCTAATTGAAGCCATCCTGTTGTGTCTCATCTTGGCCCTTGCTTTATTCATGGCTTTATATCCCCGCCTCGATTACCCCCTCCCCCTGCATGTAGATGAATGGATGCACCTGGGACACACTCAACAAATCGTAGATACCGGTAGTCTGTCTTACCCCGACCCATGGCAGGGGGGACGAGAGATAGTAGAGGGGCATCCAGAAACAGGCTATTATACCTGGCTTAGTACATTGCAAATATCAACAGGGATGCCCTGGCTTATGCTCGCCCGTCTAATGCCAGCCATAGTTTTGGGCATAATAACCTTTGCCGCCTATGCCTGGGGTAGGAAATGGGGATTCGGCTTAGAAGCTGCCTTGTTTACCACCTTCATCCATACTACTATTAGATTCCTGGGGCCTGCTTTCCTGGTTCCGGTAACGTTAGGGCTGGTTTTCTTCCCCATATGTCTTATGCTACTGGAGAAACTGAAGCGAGACTGGATACCAGTGCCTTTAATTATACTAAGCTTGGCCTCGCTGTTTCTCATTCACGGCACCACTGCGGTCGCCCTGGGATTGTTGTTGGGAATTAGCCTAATCCTTTACCTCATCCTGTCCCGGGGTCAAGGGCGACGGCTGCCCGCTACTATCTGCTTACTGGCTTTGCCCGTCTCGGCCTTAGCCATTTTTTTGTGGAATCCATCACTGGTAAAAGAGTACATTCAGGCTATAATAAGCACTGAGCACTTGCCTATGGACCCCATACCGTACCCCTTCCCTGAGCTGGGCTATATGATGGTGACTCTAGCTGCTGTTGGCTTCGGCTTTATGATAGCTAAGGGCGGCTGGCGCAACTATACCCTGGTAATCTTTACATCAATCCTCCTGCTCTTTGTTCTACTCTACAGACACTGGTTTGACATAGGCCCTGAAATCCTCTATGAAAGAGGCTGGCTTTATGTTATGCTCCCCATGGCGTTGATGGCTGGCTACGGATTGAGCAGGCTCTACCATTTGGGCCTCGGGTTTTTTAAGCGGCGAAACTGGCGCCTGCCTTTAATTTATTTGTTGCTAGTCGTGGTGGTAGCATTTGCCCTGTTCCAAAGGGTGAGTGGCTACTCAAAAGAGTCTTACTATCACATCATTGATGGCCCAACGTATTACGATTTTGTCTGGGCCGGAGAAGAGTTACCCCAGAGTTCTAACGCTTTGTTAATCCCTGACACCGCTTGGGCTTTTGTTCCCATAACCGGGAAATATGTTTTCACCGCCAGAGCCGCTCCCTGGGGGATAGAGGAGGTAATTATGATTACCAAATTTTTCCGGTCGGGTGCACGTAATACTTCCCTGCTTGTAGCAATGGACGTAGACCTTCTCTACAGCCCGTTCCCGTTAAATAATCCTGACTTGGTGGAGGTGCGAGATAAGTTATACATTTTGAGGGAAGAAGGGGGTTAGCATGGACTT
>Ga0209979_1000737_pt1 | contig 40870 bp, 36 predicted proteins | sample AnhtaG_FD_183114 | JGI IMG/M metagenome (GOLD analysis project Ga0209979, IMG submission 183114) | Deep subsurface microbial communities from Anholt, Denmark to uncover new lineages of life (NeLLi) - Anholt_01485 metaG (SPAdes) (version 2) | ecosystem: Environmental > Aquatic > Marine > Oceanic...
GATTATGAGAATCTTTTAACCAAGAATAAACTCTGGCTACAAAGAACTGTGGGTATTGGAACTATTTCCGCAGAGGAGGCAATCAACTGCGGGCTTTCAGGTCCGATTTTAAGAGGTTGTGGGGTGAAATGGGACTTAAGAAAATCGAACCCCTATTCAGGGTATGATAGATTTGAATTTGACATCCCTACAGGGAAGAACGGAGATGTGTATGAGCGTTATTTAGTCAGAATTGAGGAGATGAGACAATCCTTGAGGATTGTCAAGCAAGCCTTAGATGGGTTACCGGAGGGGGATTATATTACCAGAGTCCCAGGGGTTACCTATCCTTCAAAAGAGGTGGTAAAAAAGGAGATGGAGGCTTTGATCTATCATTTCAAGATCGCCCAGGAAGGGTTCCAAGTTCCTGCGGGTGAGGTTTATCAGTCAATTGAATCACCAAAGGGAGAATTAGGTTATCTTATCGTCTCGGATGGTTCAAGTAAACCATACAGGGTAAGGATAAGACCTCCTTGTTTTGTAAATTTGAGCGCTTTGAATAGATTGATCGCCGGAAGATTAATAGCAGATGTGGTTGCAGTCATCGGAAGTATAGATATCGTTTTAGGAGAGGTAGACAGGTAAGAAAGCAGTTAGCTGTTAGCAAGTAGCATTTAGCTAAAAAGAATCTATGATAACAAAAGAAATAGAAGAGAAAATACTTAATCTCAAAGATAAATATCCTGAGGTGAAAACTGCTATCCTTCCAGCCTTTCATATCCTTTATAGGGAGAAAGGTTACTTGGATCCAGAAGGGATGCAAAAAATATCAGATATTTTAGGGATTCCTCTTTTAGAGCTAAATGAGGTGGCATCTTTTTACACTTTCTTCGCCGGGGAAAAGATAGGTAGATACTGGATCAGAGTATGCGATAATCTTTCCTGTTCCCTTTTAGGAGCAGAAAGTCTGATCAAATATCTGGAAGAGAAATTAAAGATAAAAGTTAACCAGACAACTTCAGATGGACTTTTTACCCTTTCAACAGTGGAATGCTTAGGCTCCTGTGGGACTGCACCGGTTATGATGATAAATGAGGATTATTACGAGAATCTGACCAAGGGGAAAATTGACCAGATTCTGGAGGAGCTTTCAAAAAGATAGCTTATGTCCGAATTTGTCATCAAGACCCAAAATCGGGGATCCATAGGATCTGAGAAGATACTTTTCAAATACATCGATCAGCCTGACCAATATAAGATCGATACCTATATAAAAAATGGTGGCTACCGGGCGGTATCCAGAGTCTTAAAAGAGCTTTCTTCAGAGCAGGTGATCGATATAGTAAAAAGGTCTGGATTAAGGGGGAGGGGTGGGGCTGGGTTTCCCACTGGTTTGAAATGGGGATTTGTACCTAAGGAATCACCCAAATCAAGATTTTTACTCTGCAATGCGGATGAAGGCGAGCCCGGAACTTTTAAAGACCGGGAATTGATGGAAAAAGACCCTCATCAGTTGTTAGAAGGGATAATAATCGGCAGTTATGCCATTGGAGCTCATCTTTCTTTTATCTATATCCGGGCAGAGTTTGCCTTTGCGGCAAATAGATTGGAAGAGGCTATAAAAGAAGCTTATGATAGAGGTTTTTTAGGGAAAAATATATTAGGTTCCGGTTATGATCTGGATATAAAAGTCTACCGGGGTGGAGGAGCTTATATCTGTGGTGAGGAGACCTCTCTTTTGCAATCGATCGAGGGGGTAAGGCCTTTGGTCAGGCTCAGGCCACCATATCCTGCTATATGCGGGTGTTATGCCTGCCCCAGCGCAGTGAACAATGTGGAGACCTTATCGAATGTGCCTCATATCGTCCTGAATGGTGCGGAATGGTATGCCAAAATTGGAACTCCCAAAAGCACTGGAACTAAAATCTTCTCTTTATCCGGGCAGGTCAATAAGCCAGGAAATTATGAGCTTCCTATGGGGACCACTTTAAAAGAGCTGATCTATGAATATGGTGGTGGTATAAAAAATAATAAGAAACTTAAAGCTGTAATACCGGGTGGAGTTTCTACTCAGGTTCTTCCGGCAAGTAAGGTGGAGGTGAAATTAGACTTTGAATCGCTAATTGAGGCAGGCTCGATGTTAGGTAGTGGTGGGGTTATAGTTATGGATGAGGATACCTGTATGGTTAAAACTGCTTATAGATTAGTCAGGTTCTATGAGGAGGAATCCTGTGGAGAGTGCACTCCCTGCAGGGAAGGGACTTACTGGCTCTCTAAGATAATGAGAAGGATAGAATATGGACAAGGGAGGATGGAGGATATAGACTTACTTTTAGACCTATGCGATAATATCTTCGGAAAGGCCATCTGTCCCTTAGGAGACTCTGCTACCATTCCGATCACCAGCACCCTGGAACATTTCAGAGAGGAGTATGAATATCATATAAAGAATAAAAGATGTCCTTTTGAAAAATAAAAAAAGTTTATTGTCATTCTGAGTCCGCCAAAGGCGGACGAAGAATCTGTATCCGCCTGAGGCGGATTCGGTCGCTACACTCCCTCAGAATGACAACCAAGGAATTAATAGGATGATAAGTTTAACCATAGATGATAAGTTAGTTGAGATAGAAGAGGGGAAAACGATCTTAGAGGCGGCTAAGAAGATCGGGATAGAGATCCCCACTTTTTGCTGGCACGAGAAATTGAAGGTTTTAGGCGGATGCAGGATCTGTCTGGTAGAGGTGGACAATATGCCCAAGTTACAGATCGCCTGCAATACTCCGGTATGTCAGGGGATGGTGATTAAAACCAATGCCCCTGAGGTGATTAAAGCCAGAAAAGGGATAACAGAGTTGCTTTTGATTAACCATCCCTTAGATTGCCCCACCTGCGATAAGGGAGGGGAATGCGATCTTCAGGATATCGCCTTCAAATACGGCACTGACCAAAGCAGGTTCATAGAGGAGAAGAGAAGATATATTATAGATAAAAACTCCACTTTTGATGACCTCAAAATCGGTCCACAGATAATCAGGAATCAGAACCGCTGTATCTACTGCCTGAAATGTATCCGCTTCTTAAAGGAGATAGCGGGTGAATATGATTTGGGAGCTTTTAGAAGGGGTCCTAAAAGTGAGATAAATGTTCTACCAGGGATACCTGTAACCAATGTCTATTCAGGTAATGTTGTGGAGATCTGTCCGGTAGGAGCATTAACGGCTAAATCTTTCAGATATAAGATCAGGGTCTGGAAGACCAAGAAGGTAAAAAGCATCTGTCCCTTTTGCGGGGATGGATGTAATCTAACTCTATGGATTGACCAGAACAAGCTTTATCGAGGGACATCCAGAAGGAACGACAAGGTGGATGAGGGTTTCATCTGTGATAGAGGGAGATGGGGCTATGATCTGGTCAGCCATCCAGAGAGGATTAAATCTCCCCTCATAAAAAAGAAGGGGAAATTAGTTGAGTCAAGCTGGGAAGAGGCTTACGGTTATGTGGCAACAAAACTCTCAGAGATAAAAGATAAATATGGACCTAAAGCCTTAGCCGGCCTAGGCTCTGAAAGGGCTACGAATGAGGATAACTATATCTTCCAGAAATTTTTCAGAATCGTTTTAGGGACTAATAACTTAGACCACCGGGTAAGTTTCAAGAGACTTTTGCCCAGCTCAGGACTTTTTGAATACTCTCAAGCATACACTATGACTAATTCCATAGAGGAAATAGAAAAAACCAAAATGATTTTAATCTTAGGCTCGGATCTTAACTCAGAACATCCTATCATCAGTTTGAGGGTTAGAAAGGCTGTTTGTAAGAACGGTTCAACCCTTTTGATTGCTAATCCAAAGAAGATAAAGTTCAGCCAGATAGCAGTAAAAGAGTTGATTTATAAATATGGTTCTGAAGGATTTTTGATCAATGGCTTGATAAATGTAATCCTATCTGAGAAATTACATTCTAAAAAAATTGAGGAAAAAGAAATAGAAAAACTGAAGAAGAATTTGGAAAATTATCCTCTTGCCAAAGTATCTGAGATAACCGGCATAGATAAAGAAAAGATTAGAGCTTTTGCCAGAGAAATAGCCAGCTCTGAAAACTTGATGATTCTTTCCGGCAGATGGATTAGCCAGAATCCCCAAGCGGAGGGATTAATAAGGAGTTTATATAATCTTTTAATCTTAATAGGAAGATTGGGTGAAAGGTACTCTGGATTTAATCTCCTGTGGGAGAAGAATAACTCTCAGGGTACCTTGGATATGGGAATATTGCCAGATAGATTACCGGGATTTATTCCAATCGAAGATGAGGTTGGCAGGGAAAGGCTGGAGAAGCTCTGGAATGCAAAAATACCTAAGGAGAAGGGCTTGAATTTTACTGAGATGCTGTTAGGCATCAATGCTGAGAGGATCAAAGGGTTATATATAATGGGTCAAGACCCGGTAGAAAATTTTCCTGACCGAATATATATTGAATCAACCCTGAAGAGGTTAGATCTTTTAGTAGTTCAAGATATATTCCTGACTGAGTCGGCTAAATTGGCAGATGTGGTTCTGCCTGGGGTAAGCTTTGCGGAGAAAGAGGGCACCTTCACTAACGTGGAGAGAAGGGTGCAAAAGCTTTGTCAGGCTTTATCTCCGCTTCATCTTTCCAAACCTGACTGGGAGATAATCTGTGAACTCTCCTCTCTTATGGGATACAAACAGGATTATGCCTCAGCCTTCCAGATAACAGAGGAGATAGCCCAGGTTTCACCCATTTATGGAGGTATAAAGGTTGATCGATTAGATGGGTGCGGACTGCAATGGCCCTGTTTAAATCTCAATGACCCAGGCACAGAAGAACTTCTGCCGGAGAATTTTCTACAAAAAGAGTCTGAACTGATACCGGTAGATTTTGAGGAGTTTTCTGAGGATAATGAATATCCATTTATTTTGATAACCGGCAGTTTAGTCCACCATTCTGGAAAATTAACCAATTGGTCGGAAAACCTTTGTTCGATTGCAAAAGAAGCTTTTTGCCAGATCAGTCCTTCTGATGCAGTAAAACTTGAGTTAAAGTCCGGGGAAAAAGTTTGGGTAGAATCACCGAGAGGGAAAATAGAAATAAAGATAAAGATAGATAAATCTATAAATCCAGGGACAGTTTTTATCCCTTTGAATTTTGAAAATATTAAGGTGAACTTGCTTTTGGATAAAGATAAGTTAATCGATAAGGTGGGACTAACTAAAATTGGATAAAATATATGATTGAATTCGTCATCATAACTTTGGTAAAGATAGGAGTCTTCTTGGGGGTCTGGCTTTTTCTGATGGCTTATCTTACCTGGCTGGAAAGAAAGCTTTTGGGTGATTTTCAGGTGAGGCTTGGGCCTATGTATGTAGGTCCTCACGGGCTACTTCAGCCCATAGCGGATGGCTTGAAACTTTTCTTTAAGGAAGATATCACCCCTTCTTCTGCTTCTAAACTGGTCTATACTCTGGCTCCACTTTTGACTTTTGTGCCTGCCTATATCATCTTCGGGGTTATCCCTTTAGGTGATAAGATTACTTTATTCGGAAAAGAGATAGAGCTGGTTGTCTCTAACTTAAACATAGGAGTTCTTTATGTTTTAGCGGTTCTCTCCATGGCAGTCTATGGGTTAGTTTTAGCCGGTTGGGCCTCTAATAGCAAATACTCCCTTTTAGGCGGGATCAGGTCAACCGCCCAGATGATAAGCTATGAGGTTACCTTGGGTTTATCTTTGATAGGACTTTTGATGATCTCCGGGAGCTTGAACTTGGTGGAGATAGTAAAATCACAGGATAGTTTCTTCCACTGGTATATCTTTCGCCAGCCCTTGGGTTTTATAATCTTTTTGATCTGCGGTATTGCGGATAATAACCGGGCACCTTTTGATTTGCCAGAGGCAGAAAATGAGTTAGTGGCTGGTTATTATACTGAATATTCCAGTATGAAGTTCGCCCTTTTCTTCTTGGGAGAATACGGAAATATGATAAATATTTCCGCGCTTACCACAACCTTATTCTTGGGTGGATGGCAGGGTCCCTTTCTCCCGCCTTTTATCTGGTTCTTCATAAAGGTTTTCTTGGTCCTTTTCCTTTTTATCTGGCTCAGAGCAACTCTTCCCCGGTTCAGGTATGACCAGCTGATGAATTTTGGCTGGAAGGTTTTACTGCCTTTGGCGTTATTTAATATTTTTATCACTGGAATAATAATGGTTTAAGGATATGTTTAAATTTGTTAATTACATAATAGCACTGATAAAAGGTCTGTGGGTTACCTTCAAGCATATTTTTAAACCTCCGGTTACAGATAGATACCCCAAGAAAAAAAGGGAGATGCTTCCTCGTTACCGGGGATTGCATTATTTAGCCCGGTATGAGGATGGAAAGGAGAGATGTGTCTGCTGCGGGTTGTGTGCGGCGGCTTGCCCGGTTGAATGTATCTATATGGAGGGAGCAGAGAATGAGAAAGGGGAGAGGTATGCTAAGCTCTATGAGATAAATGAGCTGAGGTGTATCTTCTGCGGATATTGTGAGGAGGCTTGCCCGGAGAGTGCAATCTTTTTAGGAAGGGAGTATGAGTTTAGCTATGATAACCGTATTAGTTACATCTATGACAAAGAGATGCTTTTGTCTTTATTTCCTGAGGATAAGAAGGACCGAAAAAGAATCATCGGTGGAGAAATAGATTAAAAGATGGAACCTTACCTTTTTATAATCTTTGGACTGATGGCTGTCCTTTCAGCCTTGATGGTTATATTACAAAAAAATCCGGTGTATAGTGCCCTATCTTTGATAGCTACCTTGGGCAGTATAGCGGCTTTATTTATTCTGTTAAAAGCTTTCTTTTTAGCTTTTATTCAGGTGATAGTCTATGCTGGTGCCATAATGGTCCTTTTCATTTTTGTGATTATGCTTTTAAACTTAAGAAAGGACGAGTTCGGTCCGGAAAAAAGAAAATTTCAGAGACTCTTTGCTCTGATTTTCTCAGCTTTTTTCCTGATTGAGCTTTTTATAATAGTCCGCTATGCCCTTTTGGGTAAAATAGGAAAAACTCTAACTATCGAAGCGGATTTCGGCACACCTCAAGCAATCGGCAGGCTCCTTTTCACTGACTACCTTTTCCCTTTTGAGATCGCCTCAATTCTCCTTTTGATCGCTATGGTGGGTGCAATCTTTTTAGCCCGGAGGGAGGAGTAGTATGGTCCCGGTATCTTATTATATCCTGTTGAGCGGAATTCTTTTCTCTATCGGGGTTTTAGGTTTTCTTATTCGAAGAAATGTATTGGTGGTTTTTATGTCAGTTGAGCTGATGCTGAATGCGGCTAATTTAGCCTTGGTGGCTTTTGCTAAAGAGATGGGCACATTATCCGGGCAGGTTATAGTCTTTTTGGTTATGACTGTGGCAGCAGCTGAGGCTGGAGTTGGATTGGCTATAATAATGCTTTTCTACAGAAATAGAAAAAGCGCAAACGTGGATGATGGGAATTTAATGAAATGGTAAGAATACGCGTAGCCCAGTTTGGGCAGCAGAGGTCTAATCCGCCTTAGGCGGACTGCTACGCGTGATAAATTGGTAACGCAGGATAGAATATGATCGAATATGTCTGGTTAGTACCTTTTCTTCCTTTGTTAGGATTTATAATCAACGGGATTCTGGGCAAGAAATTGGGGAAGAATCTGGTTAGCTGGATCGGATGTGGTTCGGTAGGACTTTCCTTCCTTATCTCAGTTAAGATTTTCTTTGAGCTTCTCTCTTTACCGGCTGAGGAAAGGGTTTTTGAAAAAATAGTTTTTCCCTGGATTTATTCCGGGCTTTTCAAGGTTAATATCTCTTTTCTTTTAGACCCCTTATCCTGTGTAATGCTTTTTGTGGTGACTGGAGTAGGGTTTATAATCCATATCTATTCCATCGGTTATATGCGGGAAGATAAGGGTTATTTTAGGTTTTTCTCTTTCCTTAACCTTTTCGTTTTCTCCATGCTTGTCCTGGTTTTGGCTGATAATTTCCTTTTGCTCTATTTAGGCTGGGAGGCTGTGGGGTTATGTTCTTACCTTTTGATCGGTTTCTGGTATGAGAAAAAATCTGCTTCAGATGCGGCTAAAAAGGCTTTCATAGTTAACCGGATTGGAGATTTCGGGTTTGCCCTGGGAGTGATGCTTATTTTCTGGACTTTCGGGAGCCTTAACTATTCAGAGGTTTTCCAGACAGCACCCTCAACCCTTGTAGCTGGCGGTGGGTTGGTAACTGCAATCACTTTGCTTTTGTTCCTGGGGGCGGTGGGTAAATCTGCGCAGATACCTCTATATGTCTGGCTTCCAGATGCTATGGAGGGACCCACCCCGGTCTCAGCTTTAATTCATGCCGCCACAATGGTGACTGCCGGGGTTTATATGGTAGCAAGGTGTCATATCCTGTATGAATTAGCCCCATTCTCTATGGGTTTGATTGCAGTTATCGGAGCTATTACTGCAATCTATACTGCTTCCATAGCTATGGTGCAGAACGATATCAAAAGGGTCCTGGCTTATTCTACTATAAGTCAGCTCGGTTATATGTTCCTTGGATGTGGGATGGGTGCTTTTGCCGCAGGGATTTTTCATCTGATGACCCATGCCTTTTTTAAGGCTCTGCTCTTCTTGGGCGCGGGGAGTGTAATGCATGCTTTGTCCGGGGAATTGAATATGCAGAAGATGGGTGCTCTTAAGGAAAAGATTCCCGTTACTTTCTGGACAACTTTTGCAGCTATTTTAGCCATCTCCGGGATTCCTTTTTTCTCCGGGTTTTTCAGCAAGGATGAGATTCTTTGGAAAACATTTTCCCAGGGTAATTTTATCCTCTGGCTCATCGGTGTACTAACTGCAGGGATGACTGCTTTTTATATGTTCAGGCTACTATTTTTGACCTTCTTTGGAAAGTCCAGGGTAGAGGAGTCCATAAAACCACATATCCACGAATCTCCAAGAGTTATGACTATCCCTCTTATAGTCTTAGCGATTCTATCTGTGTTCGGTGGGTATGTAGGTGTTCCCAAATCCTTAGGAGGAGCAAATAACTTTGAACACTTTTTAAGCCCGGTCTTTGGTGAAAAAGGGGGTTTGGTTGCGTATTCAGTATCTACTGAATATCTGTTGATGGCTCTCTCAGTTGCCCTGGCTTTACTGGGGATATTTTTTGCCTACAGATTTTATATCAAGAAGCCTGAACTTCCCAAGAGCTTAGCTCAGAGATATAGTTTTCCTTATAAGATTCTTTTAAATAAATATTATGTGGATGAACTCTATGTTAAAATAATAGTGAACCCTTTATTAAAGTTTGCCACATTTTTATGGCAGTTCTTGGATATAAAAGTTATCGATGGAATTGCCAATGGATTAGCGGATATAGTTTACTGGTTCGGAGGTATGAGCAGAAAGATTCAGACCGGCTATGTGCGAAATTATGCCCTGGGTATGGTCCTGGGTGCACTTTTGGTCTTAGCCTATTTTATATTGAGATAGCTATGTCAGAGTATATCTTAACTCTTATAGTTTTTATTCCCTTAGCGGGTGCGCTTTCACTCCTTTTAGTTAAGAGAGGTAAAGTCGGGCTTTTAAAGTCCTTAGCCTTTAGTATCTCTCTATTGAATTTTATTTTTTCACTTTACCTTTATTTTAATTTTCAGACAGCAAACCCCGGATTTCAATTTGAGGTCAACCGCACCTGGATACCGAGCCTGGGGATAAACTATCATTTAGGTATAGATGGGATAAGCTTATTCTTAGTCCTTTTGACTACCTTTCTTGCATCTTTAGCCATACTTTCCTCCTGGAGCGCCATACAGGAGAAAGTAAAAGGGTATATGATCACTATGCTTCTTTTAGAGGCAGGGATGATCGGGGTCTTCGTGAGTCTGGATCTATTTCTATTTTATGTTTTCTGGGAAGGTATGCTCATCCCCATGTATTTTCTAATCGGAATCTGGGGAGGTCCTCGCAAAATATATGCGACCATCAAGTTTGTCCTTTTCACTATGTTGGGGAGTATCTTCATGCTGGTGGCTATCCTGGTTTTATATTTTATGAACTATAATTACACTGGCGAGTTCAGTTTCGATCTTTTAAAAATACTCCAGCTCCCCATCCCTTTAGGAGCTCAAGTCTGGCTATTTTTGGCTTTTGCCTTAGCCTTTGCCATAAAGGTTCCGCTTTTTCCTTTTCATACCTGGCTTCCAGATGCACATGTGGAGGCACCTACTGCCGGAAGTGTCCTTTTAGCCGGGGTTTTACTCAAGATGGGGACTTATGGTTTTTTAAGGTTCTGCTTACCTTTATTTCCGAATGCTTTTTTAGATTTCGTTCCTCTTTTCTCTATTCTGGCGCTTATCGGGATAATTTATGGGGCTTTGGTCTCCATTATGCAGAAGGATATAAAAAGCTTGGTGGCTTTCTCCAGCGTGAGTCATTTAGGATTTGTGATGTTAGGTCTTTTTGCCTTGAATATGCAGGGGATTCAGGGTGGTATTTTGCAGATGATCAATCACGGGATTTCCACTGGCGCATTGTTCTTAATCGTGGGGATGATCTATGAGAGAAGACATACACGTATGATTGAGGATTTTGGCGGGATTGCCAGGGTGGTTCCGGTTTTTGCGGCTTTCTTTATGATTGTAACTCTATCCTCTATCGGGTTGCCTGGAACAAATGGGTTTGTAGGTGAATTTTTAGTTCTTTTGGGAGCTTTTAAATCCAAAACAGTTTATGCGGTCTTGGGTGCAGTAGGGATTATTCTGGCAGCTGTCTATATGCTCTGGATGATCCAGAGGGTAATGTTCCAGGAGATAAAAAAGGAGGAGAATAAAAAGCTTTTGGATTTGAACCTCAGGGAGAAGTTGATCTTAATTCCCATAGTTCTTTTGATTTTCTGGATCGGTTTTTATCCCAAGCCCATCTTATCTAAAATAGAACCTTCAGTCAAGAATATGTTAGAATATGTTGATTATAAATCCAATTACTTAGCTTCCTTAGAAAAGGAAGGCGCCAAAAGATTTGAAATAGTAGAGGAGTTAAGTTTAATAGAAGGGGATAGGTAATAGGTAGTAGGTGTAAGAAACGTAGGGGCGGAGCTTGTCTCCGCCCGAGTTAATAGGTCTTAGGAGAAAAGGAGGAATTTATGGCGGTTACCATTTATGTTAAAGAAGGATGCCCTTACTCTAAAGCCCTGAAGGAGGATCTGGATAAAAAAGGGATTAAATATGAAGAGATAGATGTGGTGGAAAATCCTGAATTTCAAGAGAAGGTGGGAGAATTGGCTAAAAGAAGGGTGGTTCCGGTGATGGTGGAGGATGGTAAGGTAACAGTTGGGTTTGGAGATGTCTGAGGATTTTAATTCCAGCCGGTGGTTGGAATTGAGCTTAAAAAAAACTTAAATGTAGAGGAAGGCCGTCAAGGTCTTGTCCACTCCGCCTTAGGCGGACTGCGGAAGACTTTAGCCTTCCACATATTTATTGAGGTCTAAAGACCTCTGCTACATCATAACTGACTAAAAAGAGAAGATATGGATTTGAGCTTAATTGAGATTAACTGGAAAGTGATCTTCCCGCAAATCATTTTGGCGGTTTTTGGATTTCTCCTTTTGCTCTTAGAGGCTTTTCTGCCCAAGAATAAAAAATCCGAATTTGGATCCATAAGAGGGGTTTTAGGGCATCTTGCCTGGATAGGTATTGGCGTATCTTTCCTTTTCTGCCTTAATCTTTATGGTTCTGAGCTTATCGCTTTTAAGGGGATGGCTTTAGCTGATAATTTTGCACTATTTTTCTCCTTTATTTTTCTTTTTAGCTCTTTCTTGGTGATTCTTCTCTCTTTAAGCTATCTTAAAAGAGAAGAGCAGGTGAGAGGGGATTATTATGCTTTGATCCTTTTTGCCACCTTGGGTATGATTTTAATGGCTTCCTCTATGGATCTTATTGTGATATTCTTAGGCCTGGAAATAGTCTCAATATCGCTTTATATTCTATCCGGTTTTAAAAAGAAGGATTTGAGGTCGAATGAAGCCTCGATGAAGTTTTTCTTGATGGGTGCTTTTGCTACCGGCTTTCTTATATATGGGATTGCTCTAATCTATGGAAGTTTGGGGACCACTAATTTAGAGCAGATCGTATTTTTGGTTCCTTTTACTGAAACTTCTCTGGGTGGAAAAGATTTTCTCCTTTATGCCGGGATAGGGCTTTTAATAGTTGGTTTTGGGTTCAAAATTGCATCAGTTCCTTTTCATATGTGGATGCCGGACGTTTTTGAGGGTGCTCCTGCTCCGATTGCTGGTTTCATCTCCGCTGGCCCTAAAGCAGCTGGATTTGCCGTTCTTTTGAGGGTTTTCCTTTTAGCCTTTTCATCTATCAAACCTGACTGGACTTTAGTCTTCTGGATTTTATCAGTTCTTTCTATGACCACAGGTAATCTTTTAGCCTTATGGCAGACCAATCTAAAAAGGCTTTTAGCCTACTCCTCAATTGCTCATGCCGGATATATCTTGATTGCTTTGGTGGCTGGAGGTAAGACTGCAATTTCAGGTGTTTTATTCTATCTATCTATTTATATTTTGATGAACTTAGGTGCCTTCGCAGTTATCATCTCGATGGGTTCTAAAGAAAAGGAGGGAACAGACCTTTATAAGGAATATGCAGGAGCTGGGATTAGAAATCCTTTCTTAGGTGTATTTATGGCTATCTTTATGCTCTCTTTAGCAGGTTTTCCGCCAACTGCAGGCTTTTTTGCTAAATTTTATATCTTCAGTTCTGCGGTAAAGTCAGGCTATTTAGGCTTGGTGATAATCGCAGTGATAAATAGCTTGATCTCGGTTTACTATTACTTAAGGGTTATTGTCTATATGTTTATGCGTGCTCCTGCAGAAGAAGTTAAACCGGTTTCCATACCGATTTCTTTAGGGCTGGTTATATTTCTTACTGGAATAGGAATTTTAGCTTTTGGAGTCCTGCCTCAGAGCCTTTTAAATTTAGCCTACAATTCTATCTTTTAATTCTTTCTTCTGGTGTGCAAGAGCTTGCTCTTGCCTTTGCTAGCATCAAGGTGGGATCACCATTTATGGTATTTGTAGAGACGTATTGCAATACGTCTCTACTGTTTTTTAAATATCCCTTGCCAATCTATTTTTTATCTATTATAATCCTAACAAAATTAAAACCCGCTTTCAAAAGGAGTTCTGGATGAAAGTTGAACTTAAATTGGGGAAAGTAGAAGAGCTAAAATCAGAGGCTTTAGCTTTGGGGCTTTTTGAGGGGCAGGGGTTTTCTAAGGAGGTGAGAGTTTTAGATAAAAAATTAGAAGGAGCACTCTCTTTGCTTCTGAAAAATGGTGATTTCAACGGCAAGCTGAACCAGACTGCGGTTTTGTATCCCAAGGATTTTGAGCCCAGGAGGGTTATCTTGGTGGGGCTGGGCAAAAAGGAGAAGTTTAACTTGGATAAGATCAGGCAGGCGGGAGGAACAGTTTATAAAAAAGCCAAGGAACTGAAGATAAAAAACTATGTTAGCTACCTTTATGGAAAAGGACAGAAAGGGATCGATTTTCAAAGCTGTGCTCAAGCTCTAACCGAAGGGACTTTACTTTCTTCTTATCATCTGGACCAGTACAAAACCGAAGGGAAAGAGGAGCTGTTTGAAGTCGATAGTATGACCATCTGGGAAGAGGATAAAACCAAAAAAGGAGCTATAGAAAAAGGGATTAGAAGCGGAGAGATAAATTCCTGGGGCACAAATTTGGCAAGGGATATGGTGAGTCATCCCAGCAATGTGATGACTCCAGGCAAAATGGCTGAAATAGCCTCAAGTCTTTCCAAAGAATATAAATTCGGATTTGAAGTCCTTTCTCCAGCGGAGTTAAAAAAGCTCAAGATGGGTGCGCTTTTGGCTGTGGCTCAGGGAAGCCAGCAGCCAGCCAAGTTTATGGTGATGGAGCATATGCCGGAGAAGAAGAGAAAAGGGACCGTGGTATTAGTGGGCAAAGCCATAACCTTTGACTCTGGCGGGATCTCCATAAAGCCATCTGAAGGGATGTGGGAGATGAAAGGGGATATGGCTGGAGGAGCGGCGGTGATTGCTACCCTGGCAGCAGCCGCTAAAGAAGGTATTCCAGTCCATCTGATAGGTTTAGTGCCCGCCACTGAAAATCTACCTTCTGGCACAGCCTTTAAGCCAGGGGATATAATCAGATCTTACTCCGGGAAAACGATCGAAATTATATCAACTGATGCAGAAGGACGTTTGATTTTAGCTGATGCCTTAGCTTATGCCCAGAAATATGAGCCCAGGGCGATTCTGGATATAGCGACTTTAACTGGTGCCTGCGTAATTGCCTTAGGACATGTGGCGGCTGGACTTTTGGGGAATGACCAGAGACTTATAAATAAAATTAAAAGGTCAGCCCAGAAAACCGGGGAGAAGGTCTGGGAATTACCTCTTTATGAGGAATATGATGAGCAGATAAAAAGTGATTTAGCAGATATGAAAAATTCAGGAGGCAGACCAGGAGGAACTATTACTGCAGCCGGTTTCTTAAAGAAATTTGTAGGGAAAACTTCCTGGGCACATTTAGATATCGCCGGGATGGACTGGGAGGAAAAGGGTAAACCTTATATACCAAAAGGTGCCATAGGGTTTGGTGTGCGCCTGTTTTTACAGTTCTTAAGAGATTGGGATAAACGATAAGCTTATATGTATTTTAAAGTTATACATTAGCTTTTCTCCCTATAACTCGTTGAGATTAAATAAAAAAGAGTAAAAAAGTCATATTGTGCTTGTGAAAAAAGTAACAAATTTTAAAAAATTTTTATTGACATAAAGATAAAGAGGTATTATTCTAAATATGAAGACTTTTATAATCCTTTTAACCTTGAAAGGCAGGTTATTATGGAGTTGACCAAAGCAGGAGATTACGGCTTTTTGGGGATCTTATATTTAGCCAAACAGCCGGGTAAGAAAGTGGTTCGTCTCTCAGAGATCTCTGAGAATGAGGATATTCCGGAGAAATTCTTAGCCAAGATCTTTCAGAGCTTCACCAGATCAGGGTTGGTTAAATCACATCGAGGTGCCAGAGGTGGATTCTCCATGGCTAAATCGCCGGATAAAATCACAGTTAAGGATGTCTTAGAGAGCGTGCAGGGCCCAATCTATTTAACCCGATGCATGACTGATATCGAAACCTGTGAGAGAAAAGACAGTTGTCCCTTGAGAAAGATCTGGATTAAAGCCCAGGATTATCTGACCAATCTTTTAAAGAAGAGAACCTTAGCAGACCTGATATCTTCCTGAGTTTTATATCGAGTCCTATTTTATTTTCGCCTCCTTTTAAAATTCAGAAACAAGAGAGATATTTTTATGTCTATTAAATCGGATAAGTGGATAAGGGAAATGGCTTTAAAAAATGAAATGATAAAGCCCTTTTCTGAACGTCAGCTCTCCAGAAAAAAGATCTCCTACGGGTTATCTTCTTATGGATATGATGTCAGGGTAGCGAAGGAATTTAAAGTCTTCACCAATATTAATACTACCATAGTTGACCCTAAAAGATTTGAGCCCCGTTCTTTAGTTGATGTAAAGGATGATCACTGTTTAATCCCGCCCAATTCTTTTGCCCTTGCCCGAACAGTAGAATATTTCAAGATCCCCAGGAATATATTGACTATATGTGTAGGAAAATCTACTTATGCTCGCTGTGGTATAATTGTAAACGTTACCCCTTTTGAGCCGGAATGGGAGGGGTATGCTACCCTGGAGATTTCCAATACCACCCCCCTTCCAGCTAAGATCTATGCTAATGAAGGGATTGCTCAGATAATCTTCTTTGAGGCGGATGAGGAATGCGAAGTCTCCTATAAAGATAAAAAAGGGAAATATCAGGCTCAGAAAAAGATTACCCTACCGAAGATGTAAAAAATAAATTAAAGGGTTTGAGGATTCAAGGGTTAGAGAGAATAAAAGATTAAAAATTTGAAGAGCGTAACTTAAAAAATAAAAGGTGTTAAATAAAGCAAATTGGAAAGGATGAAAAGCGTATAAGTTTGTTGGTTTTCTTTAAAGGAGGTTTATGTTAAAAGAGATAAGGATTCATGGTAGAGGAGGTCAGGGGGTGGTTACTGCGGCTGAGCTTTTGGCGGTGGCGGCTTTTGAGGACGGTAAATATGCTCAAGCCTTTCCTACCTTTACCAGCGAGAGGATGGGTGCACCGGTGCAGTCTTTTGTGCGGATAGCAGACCATAAAGTCAGAGCCAGAAGCCAGATCTACGAGCCGGATTTTCTGATTATTCAGGATTATACCCTTATAGGTGCAGTGGATTTACTGAAAGGATTGAAAGCAGATGGATTGGTTATCGTTGATACTGAGAAAAGTCCAGAAGAACTTGGCTTGAAGACTAAAGCTAAAATTTTAACCCTTCCGGCTTCAAGGATCGCCTTAGAGATCTTAGGAAGGCCGATTCAGAATACCACTTTAATGGGAGCTTTTGCCGGAGCTACCGGGCTTATCTCCTTAGAGGCTATCAAAAGAAGTGTTATGGAACGCTTTCCAGGAGAGATAGGAAAGAAAAATGTGGCGGCAGTGGAAAAAGCCTATAAGCTATTGAAAGGAGCTAAAAATGCCTAAACCTGAAGGGATAGTTTCCAGACCAGGCTCAAGTAAAGAGTATAAAACTGGTGCCTGGAGAACTAAAAAACCTATCTTTAAGCAGATAAAATGTAATGATTGCCGAATCTGTGTGGCAGTTTGTCCGGATGGTATCATCTTCGGCGCTAATAAGAAGTACTGGGCGGATTTAGATTACTGCAAAGGATGCGGGATTTGCGCTGAGGAATGTCCGGTTAAAGATATCGAGATGATAGTGGAGGTTAAATAAGATGAGAAAAGTTATCGAAGGATCAATGGCGGTAGCAGAGGCGGTTAAGGTTTGCCGACCACATGTGATCTCAGCTTATCCTATTACTCCCCAGACCCATATTGTGGAGAATCTCTCTCAGTTTGTAGCAGATGGTGAGCTTAAAGCAGAGTTCGTGAATGTAGAAAGCGAATTTGGTGCAGCCTCGGTGGTCTTGGGTGCCTCAGCTACAGGAGCCAGGGTTTTTTCATCTACCTCCTCTCAGGGGCTTCTCCTGATGGCTGAAGTAATATTTAATATGGCAGGATTGAGGTTACCAGTGATAATCACTATTGCTAATCGAGCAGTTTCTGCTCCTATTAATATCTGGAACGACCATCAGGATGCAATGACGGTAAGGGATTCTGGCGCAATCATGCTTTTCGCGGAGGACAATCAGGAAGTGGCTGATATGCATTTACAGGCTTATAAGATAGCAGAACATCCGGAGATAATGCTTCCAGTGCTGATCAATATGGATGGATTCATTCTGACTCATGCCTTCGAACCAGTGGAGCTTTTTGACCAGAAGATGGCAGATGAGTTTTTACCACCTTACAAACCTGAGTTATACTTAACCACCAAAAATCCTTTAACTTTCGGGGTCTTGGCTGAACCGGACTGGTACTTAGAGACAAGGTATAGATTACAGAAAGCGATTGAGGCTTCCTTAGATATGATCGAAGAGGTAGCAAACCAGTTCAATAAAACTTTCGGGCGATATTCTGGCGGTTTGGTGGAGAATTATAGATTAGACGGAGCGGAGACTGCAGTTGTGGCAATGGGCTCAGTTGTGGGAACCATTAAAGAGGTAATAGATGATCTGAGAGAGAAAGGAAAGAAGATCGGAGCATTAAAAGTAAGATCATACAGACCTTTTCCCAAAGCTGCAATCTATGATGCTCTGAAGGATGTTAAAAACGTTGTGGTGATTGAGAAAGCTATCTCTTTAGGAGCAACCGGGATACTGTATGATGATTTAAAGGCAACCATATACGGAAAACCGAGCCAACCGAAAATCTCCGGTTTTATTGCCGGTCTGGGTGGAAGAGATATTCCTAAGGAATCTATCGTGAAGGTGATCGAGAAGGGAGAAGCTCAGGTTGTGGATAATGTTTTTGTGGATTTGAAAGAATATTTGATTGGAGGAAAATAAGATGGCAAAAGATGGACCTACAGTTGAAAAGAAGATAAAAGAAGAGGTAGTTGAAGGTCTTATTGCGCCGGGGCACAAGGCCTGTTCCGGCTGTGGACTGGTCTTAGCTGCCAGGACAGTTATGAATGCCGCCGGAAAAGATGTTATCGCCACTGCGGCTACTGGATGCTTGGAGGTTTTCTCCACCTCCTATCCTCAATCCGCCTGGAAGATGCCCTGGATTCATTCGTTATTTGAAAATTCATCTGCAGTTGCAGCCGGGATAGAAGTAGCGCTAAAAGCTCTGGGACGGGAAAAAGAGGCTAAGGTTATTGCTCAGGGTGGAGATGGAGCAACTGCGGATATTGGAATCGGTTGTCTTTCCGGGATGTTTGAAAGAGGTCATAATATCTTATATATCTGCTATGATAATGAAGCATATATGAATACCGGAGTGCAGAGAAGCGGATTGACTCCCTTTGAAGCCTGGACCTCCACCAGCCCTTCAGGAAAAGTCTCCTGGGGCAATCAGACTAACAAGAAGAATATGCCAGCAATTGCCGCGGCTCACGGGATACCCTATGTTGCAACTGCATCAGTTGCCTATTTAAAAGATCTGGAGAGGAAGGTTAAGAAAGCCTTAGATATAGTGGGTCCTAAATATCTTCAGATTCATTGTCCCTGCCCCTTAGGCTGGGCACATGAGCCTTATGATACCATAAAGGTGGCTAAACTTGCTGTTCAAACTGGTCTTATTCCTATTTATGAGATGGAGAATGGAGTGGTCACCTCAGTCCGTAAGATAGCCCAGAAAAAGCCGGTTGAAGAATATTTGAAACTTCAGGGAAGATTCAAACATCTGTTTAAAAAGCCAGGATTTGAGGAGGAGCTAAAAAGGATCCAAGCAATTGCAGATGAGAATATAAAGAAGTTCAATTTGTAATAATCAATTTGATTTTCTCTAAGAGTAAATAGCACAGGTGCGAATGCAAAGTGCCTGTGCTATTGCTCTATTTAGAAAAGAAAAAATATTTTAAAATTAAATTGAAAGGGATATTTTTAAAATAGGTTCAGATTTTTATTAAATAGATGGAAAATAGAGGTTAGCTCAGGGTTAGCCGAGGGATTCATTAAAAAATGTAGGGGCGTTTAATTAAACGCCCCTACGAAAAAATAACCTGTACAAAGAGCATAAAAATGAAGAAAAAAAGATTAAAGAAAAATCAAAAAGGGTTAGTAATTATTTTCACCGGGGATGGGAAAGGGAAGACTACCTCTGCCTTAGGGATGGCGTTGCGGGCCGCCGGGCATAGGAAAAAAGTCTTGATGGTCCAGTTTATTAAAGACTTTTCAGATTATGGTGAGATAAAGTTTTCTAAAAGATGCCCGCAAGATATTGAGATCTACTCTATGGGCAAGGGTTACGTGGGTATCTTTGGTGATAAGCTTCCCTTGTCTGAACATAAAAAAGCGGCTAAAAGGGCTTTAGAATTTGCCAGAAAAAAGGGGTTGTCAGGCAGATATTTTATGATAATCTTGGATGAGATCAATGTGGCTTTGAAGCTGAGATTGCTTAAAGTAGATGAAGTGATTAAGTTCATAAAAAGATTACGGGCTAAGGTTCATTTAGTCTTAACTGGCAGGAACGCTCCTAAGAAACTGATTAAGTTTGCGGATTTAGTTACCGAGATGAAGGAGATTAAGCATCCTTACACAAAGGGGATACTGGCTCAGGAGGGGATTGAATATTAATTAAAAGGTTGTAGATTTTAGGTAATAGGTTATAGGTGAAATGTGTAGCGGAAGGCTTCAGCCCTCCATATATTTTTGAGGAACAGGTTTGTTCGGGAATTGTCGTCAAGACCCGTTTCGGGGAATTCCCGAACCAAATTAGATTCGTGCAGGTCACCAGATTCCGCCTGAGGCGGAAAAATCCAATTCCTGCACGAACGGTAGGACAGGTCTTCAGATCTGTCCATTTTATTTTTTTATATTTCTAAGGAGGATAATTAGTATATATCAGGGATAGAAAAAGTCCGAATTTGGATCCATTCTGGAAAAGAAAATGGGAAGGAAAATTTTTTTTACTTGACAAGATGGATAGTCAAATTCTATTGACAAATAAAGTGTAATATTTTACACTTATCGGTGTAATAAAAGCAAAAGGTATGGTTTCTTTAAAATCAAAAATTAACTACAAAAAGATTGGAGGCTTATGCGTCAAAAAAAGGCTAACCTAATAGTTTGCTGTATAACTTTTTCACTTTTATTTTTTCTTACAACCTGTACCAGTAATCAGAAGCAAATTGAAACCAAAGAAAAGGAGAGTATTATGGGCATTCAACTTACCAGTTCTGCCTTCAAGGAAGGCGAGCCTATTCCGTCCAAGTTCACCTGCGAGGGCGAGGATATTTCCCCGCCCCTTAAGTGGAGCGACCTGCCGCAGGGTACCAAAAGCCTTGCCCTAATTTCTGATGATCCGGATGCGCCGGTTGGGACCTGGGTTCACTGGGTTATTTACAATATTCCTCCAACTGTTAACGAGCTTGAAGAGGGAATTCCCACTGCTAAGGAGGTTCCCAATGGAGCTAAGCAGGGTATGAATGATTTTAAGAAGATAGGGTATGGAGGTCCATGCCCGCCTTCGGGCACTCATCGTTACTTCTTCAAGCTTTATGCTCTGGATATCGAGCTTGGTCTTGATCCAGGAGCTACTAAAAATGATCTTCTTAAGGCGATAGAAGGTCACATTCTGGAAATGGGACAACTGATGGGGACCTATCAGAGGAAGTGATATTAGTTAGTCAGAACTTCAGTCATTAATAGTAGGCATTTTTATGTTGGTTCGGGAATTAGAATTCCCGAACAGAAGGGGATTCGTGCAGGTCACCAGGATTCCGCCTGAGGTGGGAAAATCCAATTCCTGCACGAACAGAAATTTTTGTGGAGATCTGAAGATCTCCGCTACATTCCCTCTTTTTTATCTTCTAAATATTTCTGTGCCATCACTGCGGCAATTGCGCCGTCGGCTGTGGCGGTTACGATCTGCCTGAGATTCTTTTGTCTGACATCTCCAGCTGCAAAGACTCCAGGGATTGAAGTCTGAGTGTTGTTATTGGCGATAATATAGCCGTCCTTATCCAAGGAGATTTTCCCCTTTAAAAATTGTGTTTGCGGCACTAAACCTACGTAGAAAAATACACCCTGAGCCGGGATTACCACTTTTTCCTTAGTTTTTCTGTTCTGGGCAGTTACTGATTCTACTCCTATGGATCCAAATTCGGATTTGTCTTTTCCATCTATGGATAAAAGCTCATGCTCCAAGTAGAATTTCATCCTGGGCTTTTTTAAGGCTCTTTCCTGCAGGATCTTTTCTGCAATCATATAAGGTAGAAATTCCACATAGGTGATGCTTTTGACAAACCTTAAAAGGTAAAGACCCTCCTGAATTCCAGAATTACCACAGCCCACGATGACGATATCTTTATCCTTGAAAAACGGTCCATCGCAGGTGGCACAATAAGATACTCCTTTGCCTCTGAATTTATCTTCTCCGGGAACATTCAGCTTCTTGGGCTCGTTGCCGGTGGCAAGGATTATGGTTTGGGCTTGATACTTACCCTGATTGGTCTGGACTATCTTTGGTTCAGATTTTAGATCAATACCGATAATTTCCTCTAAGACTATTTTCGCGCCGAATTTTTTAGCATGCTCTTCCATCTTTTTGGAAAGCTCCATCCCGGAGATACCATCTGTAAAACCGGGATAGTTTTCCACCCAATCGGTAGAGGAGACGTAGCCTCCGGGCAGGGCTTTTTCAATCAGTAGAGTATCCAGTTTGGCTCGAGTGGCATAGATGGCTGCAGTTAAGCCTGCCGGACCTCCACCCAGAATTATCAAATCGTAAAGCTTGTCTTTTTCTGCGGATGATTTTTCTTCTGAAGGGGTTTTGAAAAATAGTTCTGACATTTTATCCTCTCAGTTAAATAATTAGCTTAAAATGACAATAGTAACTTTAAGAGTATCTACTTTGGCTTGATTTTTAAGCCTCTATAGGTTAAATTGAAGAAATTTTGCACCCCCGCCCTTGACGGGGGATTCATAAATTTTAATTTTACAATGATTTTTTATTTTTGTCAATAAAATTAGATAAAAAAGATTACTGGTTTAAAGCAAATTATTCTTGTTGGTCAGGAGACCAACGAGAAGCTTCAACGACCAAGCGGAACATTTTTGCTCTCCGTCGGTGTCCTCACCGACGGAGGAGGATTTTATGAAACCACATGTAAAAGATTTTGAAAAGGAACATCTTTTCTTTGCTACTTCAACTATCAATAAATGGATACCTATTTTTCATCACAAAACTTATGCTGATATGATATTAAAGAGTCTTCGATTTATTACTGAGAATGAACGGGTTAATATTTATGCATTTGTTTTAATGCCCGATCACCTTCATCTTATTCTTAAAGTATTAGGTTCTAACACTACGGAAAAGGTTAATCAGAATTTCCATAAATATACTGCCAATCAGATAATTAAGGTGATGAGAGAACAAGATCCACTTTTATTGACTAAATTTCTGGTGAACAAGAAGGACAGATTATATCAGATCTGGAAAAGGAATACTAACTTTAAGAATATCTATTCAGCTAATTTTCTATTGCAAAAGGCTGAATATATCCATAATAATCCGATTCAACCTGAATGGAGATTAGTAGAAAAACCAGAGGATTATCCCTATTCAAGCGCTGCATATTATTTAACAGAGAAACCTTTTAAATTTTTTAAATTGACAGACCTTAAGGATCTGGTATAGAGAATTGGTCGTTGGTCAGGAGACCAACGACCAGCAGAACATTCTTGCTTTCCGTTGGTGTCCTCACCAATGGAGGGAATAACAAGAGGATATGAAAGTCGAAAGAGAAAGGCTGCCTCTCTGGTTAAAGGTTAAACCACTTTTGGGAGAGAATTATCGAAAAGTTAAATCACTCTTAAGTGAACTGGGATTGCATACGGTCTGCCAGGAGGCTAATTGTCCTAATATCGGGAATTGCTTCGAGGAGAAAACCGCAACTTTTTTGATCTTGAGCAGAGTTTGCACCCGGGGTTGTAGTTTTTGTGATGTGGAAAGAGGTACCCCTCTGCCCTTGGATCCTTTAGAACCTCTGCATATTGCTGAGGCAGTAAAAAAGTTAGGTCTGGAATATGTGGTGATAACTTCAGTTACCAGAGATGATTTAGAAGATGGAGGTGCGTCATATTTTGCTCAAGTTATAAGAAAGATAAGAGAATCAAACCCTGGTTGCAAAGTTGAGGTCTTGGTTCCAGATTTTAAAGGTAACCTTGAATCCTTGGAGATTGTACTTAAAGAAAAACCGGAGGTTTTGAATCACAATCTGGAGACGGTGAAAAGGCTTTACCCTGTAGTTAGAGAAGGAGCGGATTATAAAAGGTCCTTGATCTTACTGGAAAAGTCAAAGGAATATGATAGCTCGATTTTAACTAAATCCGGAATTATTATCGGGATGGGGGAGGGGTGGGAGGAGATAATCGAACTGATGCAGGATTTGAAAAAGGTTAATTGTGAGCTCCTCACTATTGGACAGTATCTTTCTCCCTCGGATAAACACCTAAAAGTTAAGAAATATTATTCTCCTGAGGATTTTGGTGAGTTGAAAAGGGTCGCCGAGAAGATCGGTTTTAGGAAGGTGGAATCTGGACCTTTAGTTAGAAGCTCATATCATGCAAAAAAACAAGTTTTAGATATTAGTCTAAAGTTTTAAGGCAAGAAGAGGTTTTAAGAATAGGGGAAAACACTTTTTGTCATTTCCTATGGATCTCCGAATGGATCCATTTCCTTTGGATCCAAATTCGGACTGGACAAATTCGGACTGAGGGAGTCCCGCCCCGCTATAGGCGGGGTCAGAATGACGGCGAACAAGAGTTATGGTAGAGGTAAAAGAACAAAAGTTCGACAAATCAGATTTGACTTCCGGGAATATTACCAGAAATATCTTTTATCTGGCCTGGCCAGCTGTGGCCTCGATGTTCTTGGGGACTTTCTTCTCGATTGCCGATGCCTTCTGGGTAGGAAAATTAGGAGCAACCTCCTTAGCCGCAGTGATCTCCTCAACCTTTGTTATCTGGATCATATATTCCTTAGCTTCGATTATCTCTATCGGGGTGGTGGCTTTAGTCGCCAGGTCTATGGGAGCAAAAGACCCGGCTCAGGCAGCTTACATCTCAAAGCAGGCTTTTCTTTTTTCTATAATAAGTTCAGCTTTTTTAACTATAGTAGGGATAATCTTAACTCCGCAGTTCTTCAATCTGATGGGGACTGAAAAGGAGGTCACTCTATTAGGAACAAAATATCTTCGCATAATCTTTTTAGGAGCCCTTTTTTTCTTCCTGATAGATACTCTGAGTGGCGTGTTCAGAGCCTCAGGAGATACCAAGACCCCCTTGAGGGTGGCTCTGATAGCGATGGGTTTTAATATCTTACTGGACCCGCTTTTGATCTTTGGGTTAGGTCCTTTTCCGAAGATGGGAGTAGTAGGTGCCTCCATAGCAACAGTTGTCTCCCAGATCTTAGGAGTAATGCTTTTTAAACACTATATAGATAAGGGGAAACTTCCTTTCAGGTTAAATTTAAAGATAGGCTCAAAAATAGATCTCAGAACTGTCTACAAGATTGTAAAGATTGGAACACCCATCTCTGTTGCTGGTATTGTCTTCAGTGTGGTCTATCTTTTTCTAAATAGGATAACTGCCCTTTTTGGAACCGAAGCCATTGCGGCTTTGGGTATAGGGAATAGAGCTGAGTCTCTCTCCTACCTTACCTCTTTTGGCTTTTCTTTAGCGGCTGCTACTTTAGTTGGCCAGAACTTAGGAGCAAAAAAACCGGAGAGGGCAGAAAAATCAGCCTGGAGAACTGTCTGGATTGTGGTCTTGATTACCGGATTTATATCGGTGATCTTTATATCCTTTCCTAAATATATTTCGGCCTTCTTTATATCGGATGAGAAGGTGATCAGAATAGCTATTGGATACCTTCAGATATTAGCTTTATCCCAGATCTTTATGGGTATAGAGATAGTTCTGGAAGGAGCTTTCTCAGGAGCTGGTAATACCTTTCCGCCGATGGTGGTATCAGTGCCTGGTTCAATCTTGAGGATTCCCTTAGCTTACTTTTTAGCTTTAAAGCTTGGCTTGGGCGTGGCTGGCATCTGGTGGGCGATAACTTTAACCTCCATAGCTAAGGGAATAGTTTTAGCTTTATGGTTCAAATTAGGAAGGTGGAAGACCAGGGAGGTTTGAAAAAATTCTAATCTGACATTCTTGGCTTCTCTTTCTTGAAAGATAGGTATTCCCGCCTTGCCCTCAAGGCGGGACATAGATTAAAAGGTTTAGGCAGGAGTCCGACTCCTGCTACAGCAAGAGAAAATCTAATCTAACTTACTTGACTTCTCTTTGCTGAAAGGTTTTATTAATCATAGGAAAAGGTTTAAAGCCCAAAGAGGGGCAAGGAAAATTTGAAATAAGATGTTGACTACTGGTTTAATATATCACCCGGATTATCTAAAACACGATACCGGTAAAGTACATCCAGAGAGCCCATCAAGACTTTCCTTCCTTATGGACCATCTGGAGAGAAAAAAAATATTTTCAGAATTGGAACAGATTGAGCCGCTAAATCCACCTTTGGAATGGGTGAAAAGAATACACCCTTCTGAATATATTCAGCTGATAGAGGAATTTTCCAAACATGCGCCTGCTCACCTGGATGCGGATACAGTTATCAGCTCGGAAACTTACCGGGTAGCTCTTTTAGCGGTTGGAGGGGTTCTGGCAGGAGTGGACGGAGTGATGGAAGGGAAGGTTGGAAATGCCTTCTGCGCAATTCGTCCACCCGGTCACCATGCTGAGCCTAATCGGGGGATGGGTTTCTGTATCTTCAATAATGTGGCCCTGGGCGTAAGATATGTTCAGGAAAAATATGGGTTGAAAAAGGTGTTGATCGTGGACTGGGATGCTCATCATGGCAATGGGACCCAAAAAACTTTTTATTCTGATCCTACAGTATACTATTTCAGCATTCATCAATTTCCTTTTTATCCCGGCACGGGGAAAGAAAGTGAGAAAGGTGAAGGGGAGGGTCTGGGTTATACTTTGAATATTCCGATGTTTGCTGGAAGCGGTGACTTAGAGTATATTGAGGTGTTTGAGACTATACTTTATCCAGCGGCTTTGCAATTTGCTCCGGAATTTATCTTTATCTCTGCAGGTTTTGATGGGCATAAGGATGATACTCTAACCAATCTGCAACTGACGGATAAGGGGTTTGAAAGGATGACTCAGGTGATAAAAAACTTAGCTGAAAAAACCTGTCAGGGCAGGCTGGTTTCGGTTTTAGAGGGAGGGTATAATCTTAAAGCCTTAGCTTGCTCAGTTGAAGCTCATCTTCTTGCTTTAATGGACAAAAATCAAGCTGAAGATTAAAAAACTAATTGGCCTTTTATCTGTTCCTCAGTTGAAAAGATGAAGCGGAACTTTAGACTGATTAAAATCTTCTTAATTTTTCTCTTCATCCTTTCTTCCTCCAATGCTTGGGCAAACTACCTGCCAGTGGCTTCCTATAAAATTGATATCCGGTTAGATGATAAAGAGAAGATAATCTATGGGCAGGAGAAAATTTTTTTTCTGAATATTTCTGAAAAAAATATAGATACTCTATATCTTCATCTCTATGCTAATGCCTTTTCCTCGGATTCGACTATTTTTGTCAGGGAAAGTAAGTCTTTAAAAAAAATGATGCAGAAAGAAGAGTATAGGGGATATCTTAAGATAAAAACTGTTAAGGCTTTTTCAAAAGAATTAAGCTGGGATGTAGATGAAACCCGGATGATGATATTTCTTTTTGAACCTCTAAAGCCAGGTAGAGATATTGAGCTCAGCCTGGAATTCGAATTAAAGCTACCTCAAATTATTTCACGGATGGGATATGATAAGGATAACTTCATTCTGTCTGAATGGTTCCCCAAGATGGCGGTTTTAGAGAAGGAGGGAACCTGGAAAGATTTCCCCTATCATTATTTTACCGAATTTTTTTCAGATTTTGGAACTTATGATGTCTCCATCACTCTGCCCTTAAAATATATAATCGATGGAACAGGTTACATCGTGGCTGAGAAAAAGAATCCTGACTCTACAAAGACTGTTACTTTTAAAGCAGAAAAGGTGCATGATTTCGCCTGGTGTGCCTCTCCTGATTTTAGAATAAGAAAGACAAATATCGATGGGGTTGAAGTAGTTTTCCTCCTTCTGCCTGGAGATTTGTATAAATATCAAAGATGGGCAGAAGCGGCTGAGGTGGCTTTGAAATACTGCAATTCTCATTTCGGAAGATATCCTTATAGCAAATTGGTTATAGTTGATAGTTACATCGGCTTGGTCGGAATGGCTATAGAATGCCCCATGCTGATAACTATGCCCCCGAAGATACCTTTTTTACCAGAAAATATTAGACTGGATGAAGAAATTCTCATTCACGAGTTAGTTCATCAGTGGTGGTATGGAGTAGTGGCTTCAGATGAGGCTGAGGAAGCCTGGCTGGATGAGGGTTTTACCACTTATACCACTCGTAAGATAATGGAAAAGGAATACGGAGAAAAAGGGAATCTTTTAGACCTGTGGGGAGTTAAAATTTCTGACCAAAATCTAGCTAAATGGGTATATTTAAAGTATCCGAAACTTGATCCGATATTCAAGCCTTCCTGGGAGTTTGTAAATTCAACCAGCTATGGAGTAAATGTCTATTATAAAGCCTCTCTGGTATTAGAACTTTTGGAAAATATCATCGGAGAGGAGAAGATGGATACTTTACTGAAAGAGTATTATAATCGATATCAGTTTAAGCATCCGAAAACAGATGATTTCATAAAAGTAGCTGAAAAGGTAACAGGCCAAAAATTGGATAGTTTTTTTAAAGAGTGGCTTTTTGAAACCAAAACCTGCGATTATGAGGTAAGAAAGATAAAAAGTGAGAAAAAAGAAAAGATCTACCAGACCACGGTAGAATTACGGCGGAATGGTGATATAATTATGCCAGTAGAGATTCTGATTGAATTAGAGAACGGGGAAAAGATTAAAGAAAAATGGGATGGAAAAGATAAATGGTTTGAACTTAAGCTTGAGACAAAAGCCAAGATCAGGTCAGCTATTCTGGACCCGGAGAATAAAATAGTTTTAGATGCAAATGTCAATAATAACGGACTTTCCACAAAGCCTTATCGGTGGCCGGTTTTTAAACTTTTCTCGAATTATCTTTTCTGGATGGAAAGCGTTATCCAATGGATGATCGATTTCTTCTAAAAGTTTGTAGGTTGTAGATATTAGGTGAAAAATGGTTATCTGGAGTTCATTTAAAGGTGGAATCAGAAAAGTCTGGGGAAATAAGCTTTTAGCCCTGATTTTGTTTGCGTTTAAGCTATTTTTCGCCATTCTCCTTTTAATACCAGCCTATTATATGTTTGCCAGGACCTTTTCTTTTTCTCCTTCGTCGATCAATTTTCTTAAAGGATATGATTTTTTTCTCCTGGTGGATTTTCTTTCTCTCTGGAGCAAAGGTATAAGTTTATACTGGGTTTACTTTTTGACCATAGTATTGATCTCTGCATTTAGCTATATATTCTTCTCCGGCGGTCTATGGGGAGGTCTTTATCAAAGCTTAAGAGAGGGGAAACAAAAATTCAATGGAGAAAAATTCTTTGGAGATTGTGGCAGGTATTTTGGCAGTTTTTTGAAAATCTTCTTCTTCATAATCATAGTTTATATACTGGCTTTCTTTTTTGCCTTGCTTATATTTTCTTTAATTCACACCTTAGCCGGAAAAGAGCTTTCTTTTGCTTCTCACATTTTAATCCTAATCTTTGAGCTTCTTATCTTAGCGATTCTATTTATGTGGGTGGGTATGTGGAGTAATTATCTTCGGATTTACAGGATTTTCTTCGAGGAGAAAAAGCTTATCCGGATTCTAAAGCCCAGTTTAGGATTCATCTTCAGAAATTTTGGCAAGACGATTTTGCTTTATTATCTTTTGAGCGTAATCCTTGTGGGTACTTTGATAGTTTATTTGGGATTGAATAAAATTTTGCACTTATTACCTGCGAATAAATTTCCGGTAATTTTTTTATTCATCCTGTATCAGCTCCAGAGTTTCTTTAGATCATTTTACAAACTGGTTTATTATTCATCCCATATGGTTCTATTTGATAAACTATATGAGTTAAAATAGAAAAAGGGAAAAGAGCATTAAAATCATTAAATACAAAACAAGAAGGAGGTTTTATGATAAAAAAGTTGAAAGTCTCGAATGTCTGTATTTACTTGCTTTTTTCGGTCTTAGTTTTTAATCAACTCCAGGCTCAAACAACTAAGGAGAAAGGAGTAAAAATGGAGAGCGGAGATGTTACTGTAAGGTGGTTCGGGCATGCTTGTTTTATGCTCTCAGATTCGGTCAGGATCATAACTGACCCTTTTGATAAAAGAGTGGGTTATCCTGTGCCGGATGTCAGCGCAGATATAGTTCTAATTAGCCACGAGCACTCTGATCATAACAATGTCTCGACCATCAAGGGTAAGCCGGAAATCATGAGAGGGGAAAAGGAAAGAAGTAAAAAGGGGATAACCTTCAAAGCGGTTAAAACCTCTCATGGCAATGGACGGGGTAAAAACTATATCCGAATATGGGAACTTGAAGGGATAAAATTTGCCCACTTCGGTGACTTGGGGGTTAATCTGACTGATTCTCTGTACGAGGAGATTGGCTCTGTAGATGCGGTCTTCATACCGGTAGGAGGGTATTACACCATAGATGCTGAACAGGCAGCAAAAATCGTCAATAAATTAAATCCCAGGGTAGTTTTTCCAATGCATTATAAGACCCCGGTTATGGACCCTGGTTTTCCTATTTCCGGGATTGAACCCTTTCTAAAAGGCAAGAAAAATGTTAATAAAGTTGGTAAGAATTCAGTAATTCTTGAAAAAGATTCTCTACCTGAAGAGATGACCATTTACGTTTTGGAATACAAATAAAAGAGGTCAGGTAACAGATGATAGAAAGTGGATTTAACCTACCACCTATCACCCATAACCTATGACCCAAATCTCAACAAGGAGTGTAGAATGATCTATAAACTGGAAAATCTGAACTGGATGGAGTTTGAAGAATTGGTTCCTAAAAAGATACAGACGGTTATTCTTCCGGTGGGAACGATTGAGGCTCATGGGGTAATCAGCCTGGGAACAGATGTGCAAATACCCCAGAAGCTCTCGGAAATGGTTGCAGAAAATTTAAAGGCAGTAGTTGCACCGCCAGTTTATTATGGTGTTACCCGGAATCTTTATCATTACCCTGGCTCTTTGAGTGTAACCTCGCAAACTTTTGAAAATTACCTTTATGAGCTCTTGGATTCGATGGCAGAGAAAGGGTTTTCTAAGATCGTGGTAATCAACGGGCATGGAGGTCATCTGAACGAGCTCAAAAATGCAGCTCAGAAAGTCTATAAAGCCAGAAAGGCTAAAATAGCGGTGATTCACTGGTGGATTTTGTGTGAAGATATAACCAGACAGGTTTATGGTGTTACAGGAGGGCATGGAGGAGTTGATGAGACCGCCGGAATTTTAGCTATTGATAAAACTTTAGTAAAAAAGAATAGATATAAAAAGGAGATGGCTTATAAAGGAACGGAAGCTATGAATGTTATGCCATTTCCTTCCTCCATAGGTTTATATAGAGAAAATGAAGGTTATCCGGATTTCGATGAGAAAAAGGCAAAAGTCTATTTAGGAAAAGTGGCGGAGAAAATTAAGAAAAAGGTTCTGGATGTATTTAAGAGATGGGATAAATTGGCCTTATAGAGGGTAGGGGCACGGCGCGCCGTTGCCCCTACGATGGAACAATTTGGGACGAGAAAGAATGTTTGTAGGGGCGTTCAATTGAACGCCCCTACGAAAAATGGATTGATATGAGAAAGAAAGACTCCATTAAAAGAGGATTAAGACCTATCACCATCTTGCTGATAATAGCAGTAAAGCCCGGTTCATTAACCTTTCTTTAAAGGAGGAGTTATGAACGTTTTTGAAGCAATTAAGTCGAGACGAAGTATTCGCAGTTTTTTAGATAAGCCGATTGAGGAGGAGAAATTGTTGAGAGTTTTGGAGGCAGGAAGGTTAGCCCCTTCGGCTAAGAATTTGCAGGAATGGAAATTTGTGATTGTTAAGGATCAGGGTTTAAGGAAAAAGCTGGCTCTGGCAGCAAATAATCAGCCTTTTATTGCAGAGGCGCCGGTGATAATTGTGGGATGTGCGACTTTAGTGAATTATGTGATGTCCTGCGGACAGTACGCTTATCCCATCGATTTGGCTATTGCTCTGGACCATATGACCCTGCAGGCAGTGGAGGAAGGTTTAGGAACCTGCTGGGTCGGTTCTTTTAAAGAGGATGAGGTCAAAAAACTCCTCCAGATTCCTGAGAATATCAGGATAGTTGAGCTTCTTCCTATAGGTTATCCAAAGGATGTTCCTCCTGCCCGTGCAAGAAAAAAGTTAGAGGAGATAATATGTTTTGATAGATGGAGTTGATGCACAAAAAAGTATTCTCTACGAACAAATTTTGTGCAAAAAGATAAATTTGCTCCTACATTTGAAATCCATTCATAAAATATCCTCATATAAATAAGCCACTTATGAAATAATAAGCTGGCTTATTTTTTGGCATAGGGTTTGCACTTTTAAATTTAATTGATAAAGATCTTTGAAAAGTGAGAGAGAGTGGTTTGGCATGAGTGGAAATTAATCCCTTTTGCTCCTTTTTAGTTTCCCGCCTTTGGCGAGGTTAGGGTTAGGGGTCACCCTCCCCTAACCCCTCCCATCAAGGGAGGGGTAATCCGAAGGAAGAACTCCTATTAAGGGAGTGTGAGACTGAAAACTCGTAGACAATACCCTCAGGTCTGTAAAATGAGTTTTTCAATAGCTTTAATAGATTTTATTTGACTTGGAAGCTCCTCTGAGTTAATTTGATGCAGATGCGAATGCGTCTTGAGATAAGTAAACCTGAAAACTGGAGGGGAAGATGGGAAAAATTGTTTTAAATACGGCTTTATGCTTGGTTTTATTGTGTAGCTCTGCTTTTTCCCAGAAAGTGGAGCAAGGTAGGGTAACCCGGATAATGGAGTGGGGGAAGATTCAGCCCCGGAAATTAATAGACTGCCCTACGGCAGGACTTCTACCCAGAGGCAGTTTTGACTTTGATATTAGAATCTATCCTGGAGGAGGGGTTATAAATACTATTGACATAGGTTTGATGAACAGGTTTATGTTAGGGTTATCCTTTGGAGGGGCAAAGCTGATCAGCGAGGAAAAGCCGGACTGGAATCCCAGGATTGAATTTGCTGCCAAGATCAGGTTTATCAATGAAAGCTACCTGATGCCGGCTTTTGTCTTAGGTTATGATGGGCAGGGTGTGGGGGCGTATAATGATTCCTTAGAAAGGTATCAATATAAATCCAAAGGTTTTTATGGGGTGGTAAGCAAGAACTATTTAGTCTTCGATATACCTGTGGGTTTCCATTTCGGAACTAATTATAGTTTAGAAAATGAGGATGAAGATAAAAATATAACCCTTTTTCTGGGAGCGGATATAAGGTTCAATGAAAGCTTTGGAGCGGTTTTAGAATATGACTTGGGCACCAATGACGATGATAGTAAAGCTTTGGGTGAAGGGAAAGGGTATCTGAACTTAGGTTTTCAATGGATTTTCTCAGACCAGCTATCCTTAGAATTAGACCTGAGAAATATCTTTACAAATACCGAGGATATCTCTCAGGTCGGCAGGGAATTGAGGATTATCTTTGTGGAGTTCTTTTAAAGGCTAAAGGCTTTAGTCTGAAGTCTAAAGTCTAAAGAACGTAGAGCAAGGCTTTAGCCCTGCTTTTAGAACGCAAACCTAAAGGTTTGCCCTATATTTTCGTATTTATATAAGGTATTGAATTATTTTTTTAATCTTTTATATGTCATACTGTGTCTAATATTTGTAATCGTAGTTTTAGAAACTGGAGGTGAGAAAAGATGCGAAATAGATGGGTATTGATGGTGCTGTTATTGACTATTGTGGGGATTTTCGTGCTTGGATGTTATACCATCCTATCTCATCCCCGGGTGGAAGGTGAGGAGGAAGAAGCGTATTCAGGTAGATACTACCGGGAAAACTGCACTGACTGCCATGTGGATTATCACCAATATCCCTATGGCTATTATTATGGTCATTATCCGGATTATTACTGGAATTATCCAAGGTGGGGTCATTATTATGTATATCCCTGGTGGTGGGATAGGTACTGGTGGGATGGAGGAGGTGGAGGGGTTACTATCCCGGATGAGAAAATAGAAAAGAAAAGGAGAAGTTTAGAACCTCCTTATGTTCCCGGAACACAGGGTAGTTTTCCTCCGGTTTTAGTTCAGCCTAAATCCACACGAGGTGATACACCAAAGGGAACTATTGAGAAAAAAGTAGAGAAACAGCCACAGCAGAAGGAAGAGAAAAAAGAGGAGAAAAAAGAAGAGAAGATACCACAGAAAAGAAGATAAATTTACGAGTTAAGGAGAATCTTATGTGCAGGAAGATGTCTTTATATTTGGTCTTCTTGATTTTGATTTTTACTACTTACGCTTTTAGTCAGGAGTTCACCGATTATCAAATCTGGGAAGAAGCTTCTTCGGGGAATTTCTTTGGATTGGGTGCCAGGGCTATGGGAATGGGGGGTGCCCAGATTGCAACTGCAAATGATGCTTTGGCTTTGGTTTATAATCCTGCCTGCCTGGCAAAAATCAAAAGGATTGAATTTTCTGGCGGGATGACTCATCAGAGGCTGAAAAACGAGACTGGTTTGCCCGGCGGAGCTCGGCCTGCTGATTTGAGATCATACTTCCAGAATGAGAGCATAATTCAATCCAACACCCGCTTAAGCTCTGCTAATATTGTCCTACCAGTTCCAACTTATAGAGGTAGCTTAGTCTTCGCCTTAGGTGTCAATCGAATGAAAAGCTTTGACAGAGCTTTCCATGCGGTGTTAGTTGATCCTTCGACCGGAACAACTGATTTAGACGCTTCGATTCTTGAGACCGGTGGGATAAATATGTGGTCTTTGGGTGGTGCCATGGACCTTTCTCCTAATATCTCTGTAGGTGGGGCTTTAAATTACTGGAATGGAGAAGATGACATACTTCAAGAATATTATTTGCCTCTTACTGGCAAACTAGGGTATGAAGTCTGGGAGCAAAACCATTATTTAGACAGCTATTCTGGGTGGAATGGTAAATTAGGATTTTTGATTCAGCCTAACAGGTTCTTGAGCTTAGGTGGAGTGATAGATTTCCCTACTAAATTCTCCATTGATCAGGATTACTCCTTTTATTACGATAGCTTGCATATAACCGAAGAAGGGAAGATAATTGAGTATACCGAGCTTGGGCAATATGATTTAACCCATCCTTATTCTTTTGGAGCTGGGACCGCTTTGACTTTCAAATATGTTACCTTAGCCGGGGATATTTATTATACTGACTGGGCGCAGATGGAGGGGAAAGGGGTGGATAATAAACTTATCAAGGAAAATTATCAGGAGGTTTTTCGCTGGCATATCGGGGCTGAGTTTGTGATGCCGGAGCTCTCCACTAAAGTAAGGATAGGGTATTATGAGGATCCAATTCCCTTTAAATCTGTCTATCTTAAAAATGACCGCAGGTATTTTACCTTAGGAGCAGGTTTTCTGATAGACCAGGTGATGACCCTGGATATCGCCTGGAACCATGGTTTTCACGAATTCAGAGATGACTGGGCTCAGATGATTAAAGAGTCCTATACCAAAGATAAGATTTTTGTGAGTTTAGCGTATAGGCTATAGATAGGAATAAACTTTCTAAGTATTTTGAATCTAGGATAAATGGGGTTATGTGTGATTTTTATCTACCTTTTTTGGTGAAGGACTATAGGCTTGAAAAGATGAAGATTGGATTAGAGGTAGTATGAGTAAAAGTAAAAGTTGGAAAGACCTTCTTTTGTCCTCAGGAGTTCCACTAGAATACTCAGTAAGAAATACATTTGAGAAACTTGGGATCGATAGACCCAGCGAGTTCAGTTATGAAAAAAAGAATGAATATGGACAAGATATCACTTTCTCAGTCGATATTCATGCCACAAAAGTTCTTAAAGAAAACATATGGCTAGAATTTTTTGTTGAATGTAAATATAGGCATGATAATGTGAAATGGATATTTACACCAAGCAAGTATGAACTTTTTTTTGGACCTGAATTTCGTGATATTTTTATCATATTAGACCAGTATAATGAGAAACTAAAAATCAATTCTGAAGAGTTAAATAAGTTTTCTAATCTTTATGATTTATGTGGCAAAGGTACAGAAATACTATACGATTCACATAATCCAAAAGGAATAAAAGAGGGTATTTATCAATTAAAGCATTGTATCATTCATAAAGTTGTCGACTGTCTTAAACATCAAATTAGTAAATTGTTAGGTGATGAGGAACACTGCTTTATATTAATTCCGATTTTAGTTACAACTGCTGAACTATGGCGTATCAAGCAAGGCATTACTTTAGAAGAATTGAGAAAATCACAAGAAATAGAGGATACTTGTGAGAAAAAAGATATTTTGCTTCTTCACGAAGAGCCAAATGATGCTCTAATTCGGTACAGTTTTGAACATATTAGCTCAAATTTATCTTTAAAAGAAAAAGATACTTTAGATGCAAGACTTAAACAGAACTGGCATAAAAACGGGTTAGAATGGTATATTTCATATATTTCTAATAATTTTCCTTCAATGTTTGTAATAATCAACTATAATAGGTTTGAGAAAGCAATAAAAAATTGTATAAGTTTTTTCCAAAGCAAATCTATCTTAAAAAAATAGGTGGTAGGGGCACGGCGCGCCGTGCCCCTACAGCATATTGGTCATTGCGAGGAGTCCCGTAGAGGACGACGAAGCAATCTGTCAGAGTAAGAAGATTGCTTCGCCTTCGGCTCGTAATGACAATAATCAAGTTAAGAAATTGTAATCCTGCAGGTTATACATTCTTGTGCGACATTAGAGAACCACTGTAGGGGCAGGTTTCAAACCTGCCCCTACAATTCATTTTGCAGAAATTGAATCTCAGGTTATATTTAGCGATATGATAGAGCTTTTAAAGATATTAATCGTTTTCGTTTTTTTACTCCTCTTAATCAAGAAGAAAATTCCGATTGGCTACACCCTGCTTTTAGGTGCTATCTTCTTAGGAATTTTGTTCTCCCTGCCAGTCCTGGTTCTTATAGAGAATCTCTTTAAAGCTACAATTGAGTGGGAGACACTAAGACTTTTATTTATAGTTATCCTGGTCACCATCTTCGGTGGGGTATTGAGATACACCCGGAGCTTAAGAGATTTAACTGATTCCTTAGAGAGCCTGATCCAGGATACCAGGGTGATCTTAATGCTTTTACCTGCCTTGATCGGAATACTCCCTATGCCTGGTGGTGCGATGATGTCTGCTCCTATGGTGGAAGAAGTTGGCTCAAGAAAAAAACTTTCTCCAGAGATTAAAGCCGCCTTTAACCACTGGTTCAGGCATATCTTAGAATTCGTCTTCCCCTTATATCAGGGAGTAATCATCGCCTCAGTTATTTTAAAGGTCCCTTTAAGTAAGATAATCTTGGCTCAGGTTCCTATGAGCCTGACGATGCTGGGTGCAGGTATGGTTTTTCTATTTTGTAAAATTAAAGTGGAGAAAGAAAAAGATAAAATCCCCAAAAAGATCGAAGAGAATCTATTTTTATTTCTGAAAAGTATCTGGGGAGTTCTTTTAGCAGTGATTTTGAATCTTTTTTTGGGGATAGACCTTTTATGGGCTTTGCTTTTGAGCATCTCTTTTTTCTCCATCCTGAATCGGATCAAACTTTCTGCATTCTTTAAGATAATCCGTGAAAATGTAACCTGGGATATAGTTATGTTGATCTTAGGGATAATGATCTTTAAAAAGATAATCGAGGTGTCCGGTGCGGTAACGGTTGTCCCTCAAACCCTCTCTACCTGGGGGGTCTCGCCGGTTTTGGTTATCTGTTTAGTTCCGTTTGCAGTGGGGGCTTTAACTGGAGTGACCACTGCATTCATCGGTATATCGTATCCTATCCTTTTAAGCTTTTTAAAACCGGATGGAGTTCACTTCGGCTATGCAATGTTAGCCTATGCCGCAGGTTTTACTGGAGTAATGCTCTCCCCGGTGCATTTATGCTTAGTTTTAACCAAAGATTATTTCAAAGCCTCATTTTCTAAGATCTATAAATTGATCATTCCACCTTCGATCATTTTGATTATAGTGGCACTGCTTTTAGTCCTTTTAGGTTATCCCTGGGGTAAAATTGGCTAAATTCGGTAGGCCTGCGTTTTCGCTGCTCGTTGGTCTCCTGACCAACGAACTTTTCTTCACTGGTGAAGACACCAACGAAGAGCAAACATGCTCTCCCCGGTGCACTTATGTTTAGTTTTAACCAAAGATTACTTCAAAGCCTCTTTCTCTGGAATATACAGATTGATTATTCTACCATCGATTCTACTAATGATTGTGGCGTTACTTTTAGTTCTTTTAGGTTATCCCTGGGGTAAAATTGGCTAAATTCGGTAGGCCTGCGTTTTCGCTGCTCGTTGGTCTCCTGACCAACGAACTTTTCTTCACTGGTGAAGACACCAACGAAGAGCAAACAAAAAAAAGAATTTCACTGGTCGTCACGCTTATAGCGAGACAAAGAGCAAAAGTCCCTGTGAGCCCACATTGCCCTCGCTGCTCGTTGGTCTCCTGACCAACGAACTTTTCTTCATTGGTGAAGACACCAACGAAGAGCAAACAAAGTCTGCAACAAAACAGCCTAATCCAATATTAAATTACTAAAATTCTTCAGCCTCTTCCATATCCAATTGATCACGATCAGGCTTTTGATCGGGTTTGTAGTTGTTGAAATTGTAGCTTATGTTTAGCATTACCATGGGTGACTCACGGGTGAAATGGCTATAGGTATAAAAATCCTTACCTTCAGAGGTAAATTCATATTTGGACGTTCTGAATAAGTCTCTTACTTCCAAGGTTGCTGAAAGGATTTTGTTGAGGAAGTCTTGTTTAATTCCAACATTCGTTACAAAAAAACCCTCTCGGCGACTCTGGGACGAAACAGTAGGATTGTTGTAAATCCCGGTGACCTGGATTCGAGTAGAATTACCAAGCTTTATGGTATTATTCAGTCGCAGGCTCCAGTTGAAGCTTTCCCGGGAAAAGGGCTCCCCATAAAGTTCGCCTTCAATCCGGTAATTGTAGAGATTTCCCATATAGTTGGCATTCCACCATTTAAACAGGTCGAGATTCAACATAAGCTCGGCACCGAATGCATAATCCGTTCCGACATTTTCTATGGAATGCAGTGTGATGTTGTAGTCATAAACGGAGCGGACACGCTCCACCTTGTTATGGGTTACCCTGTAATAAGCTTCTGTAGAGAATAGATTTTTGCCAAAAGATGTCTGGTAACCAAGTTCGTACGAATCGATATATTCTGGCTTGAGAGCAGGGTTTCCCTTTCGAATGTTGTATGCATTCGACCAGGTTTCAAAGGGCTCAAGGTGCCAGCCTCTTGGGCGATCAATCCTGCGGCTATAACTGGTCATTAGTTGCTTCCTTCCAGGGAATTGGTAAGAAAGGTGCAGCGTTGGAAAATAATCCCAACGGTCGATGGCAAATCTTTCATCCTCACCTACCAGTTCTATACTCCGATATGTATATTCTCCTCGTATACCACTTTGATAACCTAAGCGACCGAACTGGCCCGAGTAAATGGCATATAAAGAGTGTATATCGCGGTCATACTCGATTGTATGACTGTACTCTGGCCTGAACTCGTATTCACCAAGTGCTGAATTATAATCATGCATCTTAGTGATCTCATCCGAGCGATTAAATCTGTTCTGATAACCAGCTTCAAATCGGTCTTTTTCCTGCAGGGGCAGGGAATAATCGAGTTTTAAACGCATCCTTGCGGATGGACCTTCTTCCGATGATTGCTGTCCACTGGTAATCAAACCGGTCATATCAAGGAGTTCGTTTGTCGATTCTTCATACCCATCACTTCTGCTGAAAACAACTTGTCCGGATAACTTGTGACCTTTTCTCGCAAAATCGTGTTGATAATCCAAGTTCAGTGAGTAGAAATCATGTCCGTGGTCACCTTTGTTTTTGCTGAGGTACAGATAATGCGTATCACCGGGCTCTGTCCATTCGTCGAAATCGACTTCCGTACGTCTCTCCATATCTCTTTTACCGTATCGGAATCCAAAATTAAGTATGTCTCTGGTACTGAGAAATAGTTCAGCACCACCTCTCAATCCCCAACCGTTCCGTTCCCAGCGGGAATCACCGCTGGAATGAATGAAGGATGTGATATTCTCCTTAAAGGTCCTGCTTTCCTCCCGAGCTGTTCCAGGGTAAGCTCGTTTGTTGTAATCAGCGCCAAAAAATGCTTTGAACTTTGCTCTCTGGTAATTGAGCAAAAAATCCCCTCCCCTCTTATCTTCTAAACCAAGATTAAGATTTACAATTCCGTTTACCCCCTGCAATTTGCCCTTCTTTGTAACGATGTTAATTATGCCGGAAATACCATCAGGGTCATATTTAGCCGAGGGGTTGGTAATGATCTCAATGTTGTCGATAGTGCTGGCTGGTATCTGTTGTAAAGCATCATTAGGCTCTAATATGGTTGGGCGACCATCGATCAGAACAGTAAAGCTACCACTTCCTCGCAGACTGACATTCCCTTCCAGATCAACGGTAACCGAGGGAACGTTTTCCAGAACATCAACGGCTGTGCCTGATACGGCTGTGTACTGCTTGCTCACGTTAATCACTTTCTTGTCGATTTTGTATTCTATGGCGGGTCTTTCAGCAACTACCTCAACCCCATCCAGGATCAGGGCAGCTTGTTTTAAAGGGATATTACCCAGATCAATATCACTCATACCAGGTTTGATCTCAATGTCATCTATGGTGTTAATATGATACCCGATGTAGTTAGCCTTAAGGTAATAAACGCCTGGTTTAATCCCTTTTAGCTGGAAATATCCACTTTTATTTGTAGCACTGCCGGTTATTTGGGCTTTGTCAGATTTGCGGTAGAGAACAACACTGGCGTACTCTAAGGGAGACTGAAGCTTAGAGTCGACCACATAGCCTTTAACAGAGGCACCAGGTATTACTCTTTCCTGATTTTCTGCTGCATACCCCTTGAATGTCAGTATGAATATCAAGGTTAGCAGAACAACAATTCGTCTTTTCATAAATAGTTCTCCTTTTGTTTCCTTTTAGACACAGTTCATGTGCAAAAGGTTTAAAAATATTACGGTTTTTGCTGAAATTCTATTGGAAAGTAAATTTTCTTTATGTGCAAATTCCTCGCTTTAAGTCATGAGTTAGTAAGAACCACTTATCTTCTAAACTATGTTGTACAATTCTAAGCCAAATTCTTGAAAGACAAGAGGGAAATCCCCACAGATTTATCTAAACAAAACTGGGAACTTTAAGTATATTAAATTGTATAAACTTAAAAGAAAAGGGAGAGATTCCTTAGATGGTTCAAAGCCGGCCTCAAGGTCAAATTCGACTTTCGGATAAGGAACTGATGGAAAGGTTTTTGAGGGGTGAGGTGGAGGGATTCAATCTGTTGGTTGAAAATTATAAAGCAAAGTTAT
>Ga0209979_1000738_pt1 | contig 40868 bp, 51 predicted proteins | sample AnhtaG_FD_183114 | JGI IMG/M metagenome (GOLD analysis project Ga0209979, IMG submission 183114) | Deep subsurface microbial communities from Anholt, Denmark to uncover new lineages of life (NeLLi) - Anholt_01485 metaG (SPAdes) (version 2) | ecosystem: Environmental > Aquatic > Marine > Oceanic...
TAGGAAAAACCTCCTTAAGCTTCTCTACAATATCATCGTTCATCCCAGCAATAAAATTTGTTGCACCGAACTCCTTAACAGAAACATGTTCCATATCTTCCAACAATCGTTCATGTTTGGGTTTAATAAGTCCTTCAGGAGTAATCTTACCTAGATATTTCTCTGTTATCTTTTTCGCTCTCTTTTTTGATGGATCCCACACAGATTTAACTTTGTAAAGATAATAATTGTTCCCCATTCTAGTCACTTGAGTTCCTTTCTCCCGATGTTTTAACACCCAATCTGGCATCTGATTCATATTACTCAATTAAGTAATATGTATGTGACATATAAACTTATCGTTTTAACAGAGATAAACAGGTTAAAAAATGGATTTTTTAGAGAGGACTGATCAGAATATTACTTAAAAAAGGAGGAGTTACGGATTAATTTTAGATGAAGAGGATAAAGGTGTTATCGATAGAATGTTGAAAAAACGGGGAAAAGAGAAGGATAAGACCTAGTTTCGTACGGTACGAAGTACATCATTGTAGAATTTTCTCTGAAATATTATATTTTCTGCAAAACGTTTGTATTTTCATATCTATCTCTGATATGTATTTTTTATCAGGTTTGAATCTGTCTTTGTAGAGTTTGTCATATGTTGATAAAAGATGTGGATAGTGTTTCTGTATGACATCTATGAACAACTGTTTTTGTTCTCCTTTTAACTCTAAATGTTTATGTAAAAGATAGTGTGCTTTGTTGTTTTTCACAGCTTTTGTAATATGCTCTAAGTCCCATTCGACGATATATGGCAATATTGGTATCAATGCAGCACCTGTCTTAATTCCATGTTTCGCAAGAGTTTTTATTGTTTGCAACCTTTCTTTGGAGGGAGGTACGTTCTCTTCAAAAATACGATAAACATTTTTATTTAGCGATAATATGCTGATAGTTACCATGCAATTCATTGAGGATAAAAGACTGATATCCCTAAGAACCAAGGTAGATTTTGTAAGAATATGGCAGGGAAAATGATATTTTTTAATAGTTTTCAGTATCTTTTTTGTGATTTCATATTTTTGTTCTGCTTTTTGATAGGGATCGTGAACAGAGCCAACGATGATAACTCCTTTTTCTACTGTCTGCAGCTCATTTTCAAGGGTTTCAACAGCATTTTTCTTAACATAAATTGTTTTGTCAAACGATGAATCGCAATAGAGACAGCCGAATTCGCAGTTTTGATATGGGTCTATGCAGTATGTTCCATTAAAAAAGGTGTCCTTTTTTGTAATTTTTTTTAGTAATGAATCACAATGTATTAGTTTATACTCCATTACATTTCCTCTGGCGCAGAGACTCCTAGTAACTCAAGAGCATTGTTGAGAACGATTCTTGTTGCATCAACTAAAGAAATCCTGGAGTTTCGTATAATAGCGTTTTTTTCTGGAAGGACTGGGCAGTCTCTGTAGAACTGATTAAATTTTGATGCGGTTTCATAGAGATAATTTGCAATGATATGCGGCTTATATCCATTGCTAGCCTCTTCAATTATCAGTGGAAATCTTGCTAGTTGTTTTAGTAATGTAACTTCTGAGTCATGGTTTAAAAGATTTGCATCAAAATCTCTTTTCCTGTCTTTTACTTTTGATAGGATACTGCATGCTCTTGCATGTGCATATTGAATAAATGGTACAGCGTTTCCTTCAAAATTCAATGCTTCTTCCCATTTGAAAGCAATGTCTTTCTCTGGTTGTACCTTAATAATGTTGTATCTTAAAGAGCCGATTCCAACCATTTCTGCAATTTTTTCCATCTTACTTTTAGAGAGCTCTCCGCCTCTTCTTTTTTCCACTTCTTCATACGCCCTTTTGATACATTCGTCTATAAGTTCATCTAAATAAACAACAAGCCCTCGTCTTGTCGACATTTTTCCCCCTGGCAGGGAAACAAACGCATAGAATACTACCTTTGGTATGATCTTAGTATCTAGTAGTTTCAATGCTATCTCTACCTGTTTTGATTCAAGTTTGTGATCCTCTCCTAGTACGTTTATGAGCATATCTGCGTGTTTGGCTTTCCAGAGATGATAAGCTATGTCTCTCGTGGCGTAAAGGGTCGTTCCGTCTTTTCTAGTGAAAAAAAATCTTGTGTCTCTTCCCTGAATTCCAAATGATTCCAAATCTAAATAAAAAGCTCCGTCTTCCTCATGACAATACGGCAACTGTTTCAATCTCTCTACAACATTATCAACGCTTTTATCCCTTACAAATTCCGATTCAGGAACATATTTGTCAATAGTTATATTTATTCGATTAAGACTTTTTTGTATCCCTCCCTTCCCCTCCAAAACAGGTTTATATGCATCGCGTATACGTTCTATAATCTCAGATTCTCCACTTTCACTTCTTTTAACTAGTCCACTGATTTCATCTGCAACTTTCTTGTCTTCTTGCATAAGATTGCTCGATTTCTGGTAGTATTTAACTGCTTTATGAGCTGATAAATCTGCAGAACCTCCTGGATAAAACTTATCAACTCCCCATGCAAGGGTGGCTACTTGTTTACCCAAATCATCAAGATAAAACTGGGATTCAACGTCATATCCTGCGACTCTGAAAATTCGTACGAGCGTATCTCCAATGATGGGGTTACGCGCTCTGCCAACATGCAGGGGGCCCGTAGGATTTGCCGATGTATGCTCTATAATGACTTTTTTGTTCTTCTTTTGTAGTTTTCCATAGTTTTCCTTTTTATCGAAGATCGACTGTAATGTAGCAGCAATGAGAGATTTTGTGTCTACAAAGAAATTTACGTATCCGCCTTTAGCTTCAACTTTTTCAATCCATGTACTCTTCTCAATCCTGTTAGCGATTTCTTTTGCTATATCTTGAGGAGATTTTTTAGCGATAGTTGCCAAAGAAAAACACGGAAATGCAAAGTCTCCCATATTTTCTGGGGAAATTTCTAATTTAATATCGCTATCATACTTTAATTTGGATAGAGCTTTCTTCAACCCTGATGTAATTTCTCTTTTAAATTCATCTAAAGGATACATCATATTATGTGGGAATTGATATTATATTTAAAGGGTTTTTGTAATCGATTTCAAGAATTTTTTAAACTAGTTATTATTTATCAATATATTTATATATTTGATAGTATAATATATAATCAGAGACGGATAAATTTTTAAACTAACAATTGTTAATTAAAACATAAGGGGAAAAATATGAATAACAATAACAATAAAACTATTGTTCGTTTTAAGGCATTATTCGTTACTATTGTATTACTACTAACAGCATGTTCTGTTTTTGCTGCTGCAGATAGCAACGATAACTATGATCAAATTACAAAGACATATTCATTTCCAGATCCATATGTAAACCAAGTGACTATAAACGGTAATGTTTATGATCAGATAGTTATGCCAAATTCTCCAGGGGTTGGTAATATTGGCGAACCAAATTTACCTGTGTATGGAGTAAATCTGCTTTTACCTCAAGGAACTGAAATTACAGAGATTGAAATTATTCATGGTGAAAGATTTTTCTTAGGTTCAAGTTTCAATGTTGAACCTGTAGGAAAACCTGTTAAGTTGTCAGACGTTGGTTCATTTTCTACTCTCGTTCAGGATGAATCAGCATATAATTCTAAAGAGATATTTCCAAAAACATTGTTCACTAGGATTGGGGTGTATAGTTTCAGAGGATATGAGATCCTCGTCCTGATGTTGCATCCTGTTCAATATATTCCTAAGACTGGAGAACTGTATTACTTCAAGGATATGACAGTTTCTGTAAAAACTGTTGAAAATGGTCTAGTAAATCCACTGTTCAGAAATCTAGAAAAGGATGAATCTGAGGTAACAAAGAAAGTTGATAATCCGTTAGTTGTTCATTCTTATATTAAAAGACCGGTGAATCCTGCTCCTTCTGGTAGTTATGATCTCCTTGTATTGACAACTGATGAATTAAAGGATGATTTTGAACCTTTGAAAAATGCACATAATGCAGAAGGAATTGCAACAGAGATAAAAACACTAAGAGATATTTCCATCCTCCCCAGTAGTGTTACAGCAGAAGACATCAGAGATTTTATCAGAGATGAATACATAAAAAATGGAATTGAGTATGTTCTTATAGGTGGAGATAACGATGTTGTACCTGCGAAAGACCTTTGGGTGCAGGCATGGAATGGAGGAGATACAACATTTATGCCATCTGATCTCTATTACGCATGTTTAGATGGTACCTATAACTACGATGGAGATGAACGGTGGGGAGAACCTGATGACGGCGAGGATGGCGAAGATGTAGATCTCATTGCAGAGGTATATGTTGGGAGAGCCTGTGTTGGCAGTACGAATGAGGTTGATAATTTCGTGGCCAAGACTATAGCATACATGAATTCCGGTGGCTATTTTAATGGACAGGTTTTGATGGTTGGAGAATACCTATGGGGGCCGCCTGATTATCCTCTCACTTGGGGCGGCGATTCCATGGATGAGCTTATTAATGGATCAAACGCCAATATGTATACTACGGTTGGTATTCCTTCAACTCAATATACCATTGATACTCTGTATGATCGGGATTGGCCAGGTAATAATTGGCCGAAATCAGAAATTATCAGTAGAATAAACAACGGTGCACGAATAATAAATCATGATGGACATGCATACTATGAATATAATCTAAGAATGACCAATGATGATATTCCATCACTTACAAACAGCGAACCTTGTTTTATATATTCCCAAGGGTGTATGGCAGGTGGTTTTGATGATGATGATTGCATCGCTGAACATTTTACTGTAAAAACAGACAAGGCAGCTTTTGCTGTAATCATGAATGCTCGATATGGGTGGGGCTCTCCGGGTAGTACTAGCGGTCCTTCGCAACATTTTCATAGGCAATTTTGGGATGCTGTATTCGCCGAGAATACTCCAGTGATTGGTCGAGCGAATCAAGACTCCAAGGAAGACAATCTTTACCGGATCAATCAGGCGTGTATGCGATGGTGCTACTACGAGTTAAACCTGTTTGGAGACCCAACTCTTGCTTTCCTTGATCATAGTATGATTAAGATAGGAGCTATCAAAGGTGGAATTGGTGTAACCATAGATATCAAAAACATTGGAAATATCGATGCACAAAATGTAGAATGGAGTATCTTAATAAAGGGTGGGCTACTCAGACTTGTCAACGTATCAAGCGGAGATACTATCACAACACTTGAGGCAGGTGACACAAGAACTATAGAAACCCTAGTATTTGGACTTGGAAAAATCACCATTACGGTAACTGCGAATACGCCGGATACTAATATAGTGACGAAGACCCTAGACGGCTTAGTAATAGGGTTTATAGTAATAATACTATAAGCGAATCTCTCTTTTTTTCTCTGTTTACAAGAAAACAAGTTTTACCCAATATATCCTAGTTCATCGGGTTTATCTTTTGTCATACCTTCCATTTCACTAAGCTGCTGAGAAATATATTCAATTTCCTTTGCCTTTTCTTCTAACCGAGATAAATCGACAGTAATATTTGTTATCTTTGTTAAAATCTTCAGAACTGCTTTCGCACTTTTCGGATCCACTAGATACCCTGGTGTTTCTCCCATGAAACATGCCCCTTCAAAACCTCGTAGTTTACCTAGGCCTAATAATAAACCACTGGCACCGATAATACCACCACCTGGCTCGTTTTTCTTAAATATTGCTCCATATTTTTTAAGGTTTTTAACTAGATGTTTGTCAGTAGTTGCAAATAAAACCTTAGGATGTTTTATTTCATATCCAAGTCCATATCCACCAAGGGTATACATCTGTTTGACTCCTAAATCTTCTATGACATCTAATATTGATTCTACCAGTTCATATTGGCCTTGTGATGATAAACCCTGATAATCCCCTGTTAAAAGAATAAGATCTTTTTGATTTTTTTTCTTTGCTTTGAAATAATAAAACTCGTTATTTACGAGTTTAATTGTACCATCTGGATTTATGAAAACTTGTGGTGGAAAATCTTTGCTATAGATCTCTGCAAATTTTTTTGCATTTATAGATTCTATCAAATGCTCTACTGCAAGTTTTCCTACGTTTCCAATTCCCGGGAGTCCTTCTATCAAAATAGGATTATTTAGCTTCGGTTTTTTATTAACATATCTCACAGTTACTGTTTTCATTTTTCATCCTTTCTTTTCTAGCTTTTTTAGTTCTCTTCTATATTTTCCATAATGATCCTGCGGAGAATACCGTGCAGGCTTTTTTACTATCGTTTTTTCCTTACATTTGCTACAAATTTTATCAAGCATATAGTTATTACATTTCCTACAATACAATATTTGAGACATTATTCTTCTATTTCACGCTTGAATTCACATTCGCCATTCCAATTACTAATGTATTCGGTAGTTCTCTCCACAGCCTTTTTCATTTGATCTTCTGCAATCTTATAATCAGGTGCTTTAACAGTAATGAGATAGCGAGGTGCTCCAATATATTTAATTTGAATGTCGACATCTTCATACTCGCTTTGCTCAGCAAGTGATAACGCCTCACGGATATGTTTGACTCCATCAGGAAGCCAAGAGGTTATCGTTATCTGACCTTTAATACCTACGAAAGGAATTGAGATATTATCCTTTGATACTTTCTCAAATTCTTTTAACCAATCACCAGAAAAACCATCGTTTTTTAATGTTTCAGGTTCATAGGCACATTCTTCAAAAGCTTCATACAAAGACCCATATTTTTTAATGAGATCTTCACCAAAATCTTTGTAACATACATCGACAGGTTTTCCAATGTTTTCTGCAACCATCTCAAACAGTTTAGTTGACTTTTGATTGTTTTTCCACTCCTGTATCTTCTCTCTCCGCTGATGTTCATTTACTCGTTTCAATGAAAGATCAATATGATTCTTTGCAGCTTCTACACGTAGTACCTTGCAGACAACTTTTTGTTTTTCACGTACATAGTTACGAATACGTTTTACCCAACCAGTTGCTATCTCAGAAATGTGAATAAACCCCTCTTTATGGGGATATTCATCAAGTGAAACAAAAGCACCGAAACCCTGAACTTTTGTGACTGTTCCAACAACAAGCTCTCCTTCTTCAGGGTAATTCTTTTTTAACATATAGGATACCTTATTCAATTATTTCTAAAATCTTCCCTTTTATTTTTGCTTTTCCACCACAAGGAATAGCAAGTTTACTGCCACAGATGTGACAATGGACTATCGTACTGGCCTTCTCAAATAAAGCCTGTTCATTCTCACAATCATTGCATCGTACTTTAATGAATCTACTTTTTGGTTTTTGCATACGTTATTCTCCTATTTCCAACGTTTTTGCTCTTATACTTGGAGGTTGATGCATTTTGTGACATTTACTACAGCCATATCGCAATCCTGTTCGTCTGCTCGTCTTTTCTCTACCTTCCGGCTTCGGTCTTGGAAATCCACCGTACCCTCTCATGACACGTCTGAATCGCCTCTGACCTTGCTTCAATTCACTTGCTTTTCTCTTTTTCACTTTCTCTACTTCATGTATCGTATGCGTTTTGCAGAAGGGGCAGTATCTCTTCATTTTCCTCGGTTTCTGCATATCTACCACTATTAGATTGTAACCATAATAAAGAGCTTATATAAAAATGTAAGGTGAACTATTTTATCTGTTCTACGACACCTCTTTTAAGTAATGGCTCACTCATTTCTTTTGGAAGCGTGAGAACATCATCTTTTCGAAGTGAATATGTTTTCATGTTCGTTCCGACAAATTCAGGTGTATCCTGTGTTACTCGTACAATTGCATTTGTATTAGATTTTTTCTCTTTTTTTCCTGTCTCTGGTGCTGATTTTACATCTGTCTTTTTTTCTAATTTCTGTTCTAAGATTTCCTCTCGTGAAACAATAATTTGTTTTACAATAGAATCGTATAATCTTTTTTCTATTTCAAGTAAATTTTTCAAATCAGGTTTTCCACCTCGTACCTTTGAAAGTGCAGCCTGTATGATCTTTTTCTCCCGTAGTTCATAGACATTAAAAGCGATTTTTTTTGTATTTTGAATTTCATCATCAAAAAGTTTTATCTTTTGCGAATTTTCCTCCTTTTCTGCAATTCTTTGAAGATTTTTTAGATATTCTGAAAATTTCTGATAAAAATCCCGATATATCTTTGTAAGTAACGGAAAGGTTTTCTCTTGTTGTTGAATTTTCCTAAGGGTTTTATAGTTTATATCCTCTTGATCCATTTTGCCCTACATATCGCATAACGACATCTGTTATTATAATTTTTCAGTTATGATACAAGAGCATCATGTTACTCTAAACCTGATGCAGTAATCTTGAAACATGCTTTTTTATCTTCAGGTTGAGACCTATGTTTTATAATGATGGCCTGTCGTTCTCCAACGCCTTTTTTTTCTAGCCTGATAACTGTTTTTATCATATGTTCAGTATCTCTATTGGTAAATGGCTTAATTTCCCCATTTTTATCAGTATACACCTGTTCAGCTACGATAACAAATAGATTTTTTTTTCTTGTAGCAATTTGTAGATTTGCCATTTGTCTTGTAAAGCAATGCATTGTCCATTCTTTATCGTCTTCTAAATTAATACGATAAAACAGATTTAATGTATCAACAACGATAAGTCCAACATCATCTATTTTGATAACATCAGCAATTATCTTTTCTTGCTCTTCAAACGAGCTGGGGCTAAAAAAAAGGATGTTATTAAGAATTTTTTTAAAATCATAGGCAGTACATATCTGACGTAATCTCTCTATAGAAACGCCTTCTGTATCGATGTATGCTACTTTCCTCCCTGCTTTGGCAAATTCTCTTGATGCTTGTAGACAAACATTGGTTTTCCCAGTTCCTGTTTCTCCATATATTTTTGTAATGATGCCACATTCGATTCCTTCCTCAAGGAGATCATCGAGAGGTTTACAGTTTAGATTTAATGTCTTCATCGCGAATATAGTGAACAGCATTGCGAATAAAAGATTTTGTAACAATGACAAAATCATTGGAATTTGATTTATACTTTATCTAAGGATTTGATCAAATACATACTCTTCCCATTTTCTTTTTCCGAGAACAATTTCGAGTTCAATAGGTGTTAAAATGGGAATCTTATATTGCAGATAGTCATCAATTGCAATTCGGGGACATGCAGTTGAAACAAAACAATCAAAATCTCCAAAACCTTGCAAAGATACAGGTGAAAAATTATCCAATGCAATAATCATTGATTTTTTGTTAAAAGAATCAAGCATTTCTTTGATTTCATCGGCAAGCTCAACTCGTTGTTGCCCTCTTTTAATACCAACTAAAATGCCAAATTTCTTTGCATTTTTTGAATTAGCAATTGCTCCATATCGTTGCCTGAGAATTGTATCTTTTAAATCATCAAGTTCTTGTTTTTTAACGGTATTAGTATATGGATCAGCAGCAATTACTGGTTTCTTAGAACTCAGTAAGAGGCCAACTGGATGAAAGTTACCACTTCCAACAAAAAGAAATGAATCAACTTTATCTACAATGTTCATGCCTGCAGAAAAGTTACACCCTAAAATTTGACCTTTTTCAGAAATTCTTTCATCCCCATCAGATATAATAGGAACAAAATCATGTTTTTTCAAAATTCTATCAACAACTTCTAATGTATGAAGATGCTGTGCGGTTGTTACAATACCGATTTTTTTACCCTCTAAGGAAGAAATGGATTTTTCAACAACAGCTGAAACATCTTTTGTTGAAACAGCATTAATAAAAAGAGTAGGAATCCAAAAATTTTCTACATCCGGAATAGAAGTGTGTCCTATGTGAATAACAAAGTCCACATCCAAATTCTTTAATTCATAGTTAACAAGATCACATGCGCCAAAACAAGGATCTGCAATGACAATAATTTTTGCTTGTGTCTTTTTTTCCAAAAACTCTACAACGTTCCAAACACTTCTTTTAAGTCCTTCAGGAACCTGCAGTGCTACTGTTTTATATCCATTTTCTAAAACTACTTTTGCTGCTTTTTCAATATCAATGGAATATCCAGATAGTTCCATTACTCCGCCCCTTAACCCTATCTTTTCTCCATCCCAATGATGTACCAACCCTCAGGCGTATCTAATTCGGTATCCACAGTTAGGTGTACAATCGGGAGTTCTGGGTAGAGACCTTTTAAATCGTCCAAATCCACGTTTTCGAATTTCTTCAAGTTGTTGAGATAAGCCTGTTCTGTAAGAGCATTTGATTCATAGTTCTCTTTGGTTCTTTTCAATATTCGATTGATACTCGCATCTTTGGAACAATTGGTCTGTAGAACCACGAAGATCTTGTTCTGTGCCGTAGCGATTCCAGCAGCTTTCCTCCGGAGCTCCTGGGTTACGAAAGTTGCATCTAAAATCACACCGTTATCTTTTTGCAAAGTCTCTTCCGCCCGTTTGAACATCTCGTCATATACACATTTCCGTATCTCAAAATTGGAAGCCATCTTCTCATCGAAGATATCCATATCTTTGAGTACTTCTCGTCGAATCAAATCCGTCCTAAGTATGGGATATCCTTTTATCTTCGACACTTCCTCTGTAGTTTCAGTCTTCCAAGTTCCTGGAAGACCGCACGCAATAAGAAGCGTTCCCGGTTCAAGTTCAGTTTCTATGAATTTTGCAAAAGGTTCTTTCATATCTTCACATCCTTATGACAGTCACTCAAGTCACATCTCCTAAATATCATGGTATGTATATATTATTAATCTTCTAGTCTCTCCAAATAATTATTCTGAGATGTAAGAATGTGCCAATGCAAAGTATCGCTGAGCAGTATCTCTTGCTTCGATTTTTTTATCATCGGGCACGGCAGAATCTTTCAATATGAAACTTGTGACCTTTCCCCTCACGTAAGCCCTGTATACCTTGTAGAAGTTGATAAGATGGTAGATGAGGTCATCATCCTTCTCACCTGCACGGGTTAGATAGGCTTTACAGAGCTGTTCAGACAACCTCTCACCACTGTTAAACTCGAGATCCATAAGGAGAAACGCGATGTCAGAGACAGTATCTGAGTATCTAAACCTATCGTTGAACTCAATGCAGTCGAATATGATGATAGGGTCAGTGAGACAGATATGCTCCATATGAAGGTCGCCGTGACAATCCCTGATTTTACCGTTCTTAACCCGTTGCGCAAATAGTTCCTGATGTTCTTTATAAAACTCGTCAGTCCAATTTTTTAAGCCGTGGTACTGTTCCTTTGAAATAGAATCGCCTACAAATTTCGCCGTCTGTTGGAAGTTCTCGTCGGTATTGAACTTGACAACGTCGAGGTTACCGAATTCATCGATTTCTTTCGACCGTGCAGATATCTTGTGAAAAGCGGCAATAGCCTCACCAATTCTCTCGATATCCTCGGAAGTAACAGTACCTTTCCTAAATCTTGATTTCATGAGGTCTTCGTCTGACAACCGCCTCATCTTAACCGCATAGTCTACAACCTCCCCTTCTCCGTTTATGGCGTGTTTTGTACCGTCAAAAGTCACGGGGTAAACGCCGAGGTAGACATCCTGGGAAAAACGGCTATTTAGTTCAACCTCCTTGTTACAATAATAGTTTCTCTTCTCCAGAGTTGAGAAATCCAGAAACCCAAAATTCACTGGCTTCTTGATCTTGTAGACGAATTCACCCCCAATGAAAACGGTGGAGATGTGTGTCTGGGCTAATGTAACCTTCTCAGGCGTCTCAGGATAAGCTGAAGGATGCATTAAATCGTCGATCATTGAGGACATAGTCTCATCACCTCATTCTCTTCTTCACAGAAATGTTTTCTTTTTTCAAGAGTAGAAAAGTCAAGAAAACCAAAGTTCACAGGTTTTTTAATTTTGTAGGCATATTTACCAGTTAAAGCAACAAAAGAAATATGGGTCTGTAAGATATCTATTGAGTCTACGTTTGATCCATAAAACTCTGGGTTTTTTAAGTTTTCAAATACATTTGATTGATCCATAGAAAACATGGAAAACATCTAGTTTTTAAAAGGTTTGTCTTCACAAGGTAGATACCAAAATCACGATACTGGTTTGAATAATAAGTAGTGAGATTGCTGCGGGAATATACATTTTGTACATTCGTGTCGTATCTGTTTTTAGGTATTCGCTGCTGAGAACGTTACAGAGATGTATCGGTGAAATCAGATAACCAACAAGGGAGCTGATAAATATGATGCTTGTTAATCCTATGATATTTATTCCGGTAAATGGAAAAAAAGGTTCTACAAGAAAATATGACAGTGCTATTGCCCCGAGGTTATAGCCAGTGAGTAGGCCAAGCAGTAGAGGAATGACTATAATAATTAATAGTGCAGGAAATGGGAGTCTTCCGATCATATCTGCAATAAGGATGTTTGCCTTTGAAACGTCAAACATTTCTCTGAATATCATAATCCCAAAAATAGCTAGGGCAAGTTTCCAAGTTATTGATTTTTTAATGATTTGTATGTATTCTTTGAAGCTTATTTTTATTAAGAAATACAGGAAGATAATGCTGAAAACGACTCCGATGAGAAACGATCGTATCTGAGGAAAATCAAAGAATTGTAAAACCCCGTAGAAAAACAACGGTACTATTGGAGGTAACAGGTAGATAAGACCAGTATAATTTTTTTCAGATTTTGTTTGTTGTATTGAAGCCTTTTTTATAAACTTTTTAAGGTAGATGATGCCTATGATAATGGATGCAATAAATGCGGGGATGTTGACGAGTATGAGATGGTAGATGTTTATATTTGAGAATTTTTCACTGCAGATGAGAATCATCGCTGAAGAAATTGGATAGATGGGGAACCAGATATGTCTAAACCAAACATTGAGAAAATTTTTTTGATTTTTCTTCAATAGGTATTTTTTTCCTTCTTCGCTGATCATAGGTGCAGAAAACAATGCCCCTCCAGGAACAGGCATCAGTCCATAGACTGCAGGAATAACACCTAATGTTCCACCTTTTGAAAAAAACGTTCTTAAACTATCGATTAATTTTTTTATTGCTTCTGTTTCCTGCATGCATTTCGCAAGAATATATATCAACATTAATAGAAAGACAAGTTCAATTGTTTCTGTAACAATCTGCTGATCATTAAAAGAATAGATACTAGCTTCAATAAATGCCTTTGGAATGTCAACGAGTTCAATTGTTTGTAGTGAGAAGATACCTAAAATTAATGAACCAAGAATTAATGAAACACCAAAATTAAATTTTTTATTAATTAAAAGGATAATGACAACAAATGCAACAACTACTCCAAGAACGTTTAACATAACAGTTCCCGAAACTGATGTGCTATTTAACTAGTTAACTCAAGCGAAGACGGATAAGTTCCTTTGTTTTGCAGGTGTTGATTATTTTTTTTCTTCGTGTTGCATTCTTGTTCCTTTGGACCAGATGTCTTCAAAATATCTATTGAGTTTATCAAGCATTACTTTTTCAACAGTCCAAATGCCCAGTTCATCATCTTTCACAGGTCCTGCTAAAATAAGAGCGCGGTCATCTCCTAGTATAAAGTTTCCTCGTATGCCAGAATGTTCTTTTACTTCCATTCCTACAAACCTGTCTTTGTCTTCGAATTGATTGACAACTACTTTTGCATTTTTCGGAAGTGTTATGTCTCCCATTTGTTCAGCAAGAATCCTCGGGTTTGATATCTCATCGATACTCCATTTGTGGGTAGGTCGCGATGCTGGTTGTCTACTACTTGTTTTTTTCATTCCCAGTTCGATTGCAAGCCCTACGGAAATTACTCCTATGATAAAACCCATTAAGATTGCTACTATTGTATCCATACTTGTTCCATCCTTCATTATGTAATTCACTATCATAGATAAATAGATTTTCCTTTGTGAAATAAAAATATGCGAGGGCAATCTTTATGTTTATTATTGTTATTCAGGACAAGAAAATAGCCAAGGTTTATATTATATGAATAAAAATGACATCATTAGCAAGATTATAAAGCTAAAAGAAAAACATAATGCAATTATTCTAGCGCATAATTATCAAATCCCAGAAGTGCAGGATATTGCTGATTTTGCTGGAGATTCACTAGGTCTCGCTATAAAAGCTACTGAGACAGATGCGAAGGTAATTGTATTTTGTGGAGTAGATTTTATGGCTGAAAGTGCTAAAATTCTTAATCCAGAAAAGATCGTAATTCATCCTGATAAAAAAGCACAGTGCCCTATGGCTGCAATGGTGGATGTTGAAAGTCTTGGCTGGGTTAAAGAAAAAAATCCTCGGGCAGTGGTTGTTGCATATGTTAATACAACTGCCGATGTGAAAGCACAGACTGACATTTGTTGTACATCATCCAATGCAGTTAAGGTAATTAAAAGTGTAAAAGAGAAAGATATCATATTTATACCTGACACCAATCTTGGTCTTTATGTTAAGCGGTTCATACATAATAAAAACCTCATTTTATGGCCTGGTATTTGTCCGACTCATCATAAAATACAAAAAGAGGAAATTCTCAAAATCAAAGAGAAACATCCAAAGGCGGAGATACTGGTTCATCCTGAATGCAGACCTGAGGTTATTGATATTGCAGATCATGTATTTTCAACCCAGGGTATGGTGAATTATGTTCCAAAAGCTGATTCAAAAGAATTCATAATTGGAACAGAAAGAGAGCTTTGTTACCGATTAAAAAAGGAGAATCCTACAAAGACGTTTTATTCTTTAAAAACTGCAATTTGCCCTAATATGAAAAAGATAACCTTGCAAAAAGTATTAAAAAGTATGGAAAGTTTAGAGCCGAAGATATCTTTATCTGAAGAAATAATACAAATGGCGAAGAAGCCGTTGCAGAGAATGATAGATATTGGGCGAGGCGATTAAATGAAAAAAGTGTTTATGGATCATGCATCCACCACGAAAGTCGACGATGAGGTTCTAGATGCAATGCTGCCATATTTTTCTAAATATTTTGGAAATCCTTCTTCAATTCACTTGTTTGGAAGAGAAGCACATGATGCCGTTGATTTATCAAGACGAAAAGTTGCAGATCTGCTGAATGCAAAAGAAGATGAGATTATCTTTACTGCAGGAGGAACTGAGGCAGATAATATCGCAATCAAAGGCGTTGCATATAAACATAAAGAGAAAAGAGGCTCAAAAGGACCGCACATCATCACCTCTGAAATTGAACATCCTGCCGTACTACAGACATGTAAACATCTAGAGGAAGAAGGATTTGAAGTAACATATGTGCCTGTTGATGAATATGGGATTGTAAAACTTGATGAGTTGGAAACTGCCCTCTCTGAAAACACGTTTCTTATAACTATCATGTTTGCCAACAATGAGATAGGGACAATTGAACCGATGGAGGAGATCGGTAAGATTGCAAAAGAAAACAACATTCTTTTCCATACAGATGCGGTACAGGCGATCGGGAAAACTCCTATTGATGTTAAAAAATTACATATTGATCTTTTAGCTCTTTCCTCCCATAAAATGTATGGTCCAAAAGGCGTTGGTGCATTATATGTTCGAAAAGGTGTACAATTAAAACCTATTGTTCATGGTGGCGGACATGAAAAAGGACTGAGAAGTAGCACTCTCAATGTACCAGGGATTATTGGTCTCGGTAAAGCCTGTGAGCTAGCAAAAGAGAGAATGCAGAAAGATATGAAATATTTAAGAAGTCTTAGAGATAAACTTATTAAAAATGTTTTACAGATTGAAGAAAGTTACTTGAATGGCCATCCCGAAAAAAGACTTGTCAACAATGCTCATTTTCGTTTTGCTGGAGTTGAAGGAGAAGCAATGCTGCTAGCAATGGATGCCAAAGGAATAGCAACGTCCACTGGATCTGCATGTTCGTCTAAGAAACTACAGGCATCTCACGTACTTGCAGCAATTGGTCTTGACCCAGAGTATGCCCATGGTTCAATACGACTCTCTATTGGACGAGAAACAACTGAAGAAGACGTTATGTATGTCTGCGAGTCACTTTCTGAAGTTGTTGAAAAACTAAGGCAGATGTCTCCGTTGTGGAATAGATAAAAGGTTTTATCATGACATTTAAATTGGAGATTGATGGTTGGAAATCAGGTATTCGATTTTCATCAGCTCATCTTTTACCAAGTCATAACAAATGCAGTGCTTTGCATGGACATACCTATGCAATCCATGCGAAAATATGTGGTGAAAAAGATCAGCAAGATTTTGTTATAGATTTTGCAATAGTAAAATCTTCACTTAGAAAAATAGCGGATCAGTTAGATCATACGATTTTAATTCCTGAGAAAAACAAGTATGTAGTGAGCGATGAGAAAGAAATACGGATCGCATTTGATGGTAAAAAATATGTTTTTCCACGAGAGGATTGCATTCTTCTCCCAATGAAAAGCGTTACTGCTGAAAATCTTGCCGAGTACGTACTAGAAGAATTGTTAAAGGAAATCGATCTTCCTAAAAATGTAAAGAAATTGGAGATCGGTGTTGATGAGGGATTTGGCCAGGGAGCCTGGGCAGAAAAGGTTGTAGGGTAAAGGTATGGTTAAAAAAGCAGTATGTCTTATTTCTGGTGGACTTGATTCCTGTGTTGCTTCTTTTATTGCAAAAGAGAATGGATATGAAATATATGCTCTTTCTTTTCATTACGAACAACGACATAAAAAAGAGCTTTTGTGCGCAAAACGCATTGCAAAAGCTGTCGGAGCAAAAAAACATATAACGTTAGATATTGATTTTAATAAAATTGCTGGTTCCTCTCTTCTTAATGCATCGCAAAGTGGAATCAGAGATCATGATCTGGAGGATATCGGTAGAGGCATTCCATCAACCTATGTTCCTGCACGAAACACTGTTTTTCTTTCACTGGCACTAGCGTATGCCGAGACAATTGATGCAGATGCAATATTTCTCGGGGTGAATGCAGTTGATTTCTCAGGATATCCAGATTGCAGACCTGAATATATAAAAGCATATCAAAAAATGGCAAATCTTGCCACAAAACGTGGAGTTGAAGGAAGACCAATAATTGTTATGACGCCTCTTTTACATTTTACAAAATCTGAGATTATCAAAACAGGTTTGAAACTTAAGATACCATTTGAAAATACATGGTCATGTTATAGAGGAAAAGAAAAGGCCTGCGGTCGCTGCGATTCATGTGTATTACGGTTGAAAGGATTTAAAGATGCAGGAGTAGAAGATCCCGTCCCTTATGACTTTTATCCAGCTTGGTATAAAACCTGATTTTTTTTAAGATACGGTAAAACGACTAGAGTTGCTGGTTTTTCTTCTCAACAAAGTAATCTTTGATGTCTAACAGTATAGGTATTGAGATGAGTATAGCTATGAGAATCCCTAAACAAATCAAGCTGTCTTCATGGACGTTACTAACTGTGTTTTTTCCGTAGAGGACGTCATCGAAAAATAGGTTAATGGTGCCAAGCCATGGGATTTCAAGTCGTGCTTTTCCTGAGATCCATTCCAGTTTCAGTGGTTGAGGGCAGATAGATGATACCTGATCGATGACGTTGTTGTTATCTCCCATCGTGAGAAAGCCTGAATGAGTCCACGCTGGTTTTGGCTTTTTATTATGTAACCCAAGTTCAGGTATGTTTAGTGTTTCTTCATCGAAAATACCGTATTCAGCAATGGTATATGTTGTTGTATCGCCTTCTTTAGTAACATCGACCCAACACATAACTCGATGAATTATCTGAGGTGTATCTTCTTGCCCTAGAGGTTTGTAGATAACTACATCGCCATAATCTCCATAGGTTTGCCATCCTCCTTCTCCTCTTGCTTGAGCACCTCCTAGATTGCCGCCATGGGTGACAATATCATCTACAGTATACACTTTCTGTACAAGCACCATATCTCCCGCGTCTATTGTCCCAAGTCTTCCAAAGGGTGGATTGTTGGGATGTTCCATGCTTCCTGATTCAATAGCAACCATTGGAGCAGCAAACCACTGTCCGGTATACGTCCATAGGAGGAGCAATACAATTAAAACCGCAAGTAACGCTACGACGATATCTCTTATAAACGCTATCTTTGTGTTGTCACTTTTCCAGAATTGTAAAAACATTTTTTTGGTCTTCATGATATCTTCACTACTTTTTATGAGTTCTTGAAAGCTTTGTATCTGCCTCATATACGTGACAGATTTTTACTGGTTCTCTGAATTGCTTTCCACATCCTGGACAACGATAAGTCCATTTAAACTTTTTTGCCGATCTCCTAGAAGTGTTTATACTATAATCAGAAGTTGATCCATGATTTTTAAAAATTAGCTTACGGTTGTTCCTTTTTCTTTTGTCTGAGATAATCTTTGATATCTAGTAGTATTGGTATTGATATAAGTGTGGCTATTACGATACCAAGGCATAGTAAACAATCCTCATGTACATTACCTAAATTATTCTCGCCGCTCATTATATCTGAAAAAAATAAATTAATTGTACCAAACCAGGGAATTTCAAGTCTTGCTTTTCCTGATATCCAATCAAGTTTGATTGGTTGTGTCGATTCAAGGACGCCTTGATCTGGTAGATTATCAAAAAGATCATTATGATCTCCTTTTGTAAGAAAACCAGAATGTGACCAATTTGGTTTTTCATTAGTAAGTAGACCTAATTCAAGGATTGGACCAAATGATGTCTCATTGAAAATTCCAAATTCTTTGATAGTATATGTTCTTTGACCATCAATAATTTCAACATCAACCCAACACATAGCCCGATGAATTATTGGAACTGTTTTCATGTCTCCATCGGGATGGTAGATGATTACATCGCCATAATCTCCATAGGTTTGCCATCCTCCTTCTCCTCTTGCTTGTGCACCTCCTAGATTGCCGCCGTGGGTGACAATATCATCAACGGTATACACTTTCTGTACAAGCACCATATCTCCCGCGTCTATTGTCCCAAGTCTGCCGAATGGTGAGTTAGGATGTTCCATACTTCCTGATTCAATAGCAACCATTGGAGCGGCAAACCACTGTCCGGTATACGTCCATAGGAGGAGCAATACAATTAAAACCGCTAGTAAAGCAACAGCGATATCTCGAATCAAAGCTATTTTACTGTTATCGCTTCGCCAGAATTGTAAAAACATTTTTTTGAAGTCTTTGACATTCATAGATCCTCACTGCTTTTTATGAGCCCTTGAAAGCCTTGTTTCTGTCCCACATATCGGACAGATTTTAACTGATTCTTTAAACTGCTTTCCACACCCTGGACAACGAGACAACCACTTAAACTTTTTTATTATTCCTCTTTGAGAAAAACTTTGATATTTTATATTCTGAGCACAGGCAACATTTTGTATGGAATAATCATCTGTTAAAATAATAGCTTCGTTGTCTTCATCATTATTTATATCTAAAGCTAAAGCAAGTATTTCAATATCTGCAGATGATAATCTATTAACATCACCGGTTTCTTTTGCAGTTTTTTGTATTGTATCTCTTGATTCTTTTGAAGGAGACCTGATAGAAAGGCCTTTTTCTAAAAGAAACTGAAACGTGCGATAGTCTCTCCCTCCCGGTTTCAACTCTTCAGATACTCCAGGTGCTGTAACCATAGTTGCGTTGCCTAAATTGATAGGTTTTCCTGAAAGAACTGCTGAAGTATCTATTATAAAAACCTTTTTTTTCCCTAAACCACTCATATAAATATCAGTAAGTAATCTTATTATATTTTACTTTAACCGGAATTTGAAAAATCAGTCTCTTTGGCCTGCAGGATAATAACTATTTATATCTAATCGATCTTGTTGTCCGTTGACCATATCTCTTACTGTTATAACATTGTCTTTCAATTCATTTGGTCCGATTATAATGACTTCTCGGGCTTTAATGGAACTTGCATATTTCAAACTCTTTTTCATCCCTCTTCTTAAAAGATCGATATCCACCGAATAGCCTTTTTCTCTTAAAATTTTTGCAATTTCTAAACCTTTACCAATCACATTTTCATCAATGGGGATTATATATACATCAATTTTTGGAGTTGTAAATGAGTAGTTCTCTGCTTCCAATGCCAGAATAGTACGGTCGAATCCAATAGCAAATCCAGCTGTTGGAGTTTCTCTACCGCCAAATAATTTAACGAGATTATATTCGCCTCCGCCACAAATCTGTTTTTCCGCTCCAAGAGCAGGTGCCTCAATCTCAAAAACAATTCCATTATAATAATCTAATCCTCGAGCAATTTTCATGTTCTTCTCTATCTTTGTGATGCCGAAATCATTTCTTAATCGAGAACAAATTATTTCGTATCTATTTAGTTCATCATCATGAGGATCAAAATACTTTTTTGGATTATTACTATTTAAAAAACCAATAAAATGATCAATTTGGTCTTCATTTGCACCTGATTTATTAAAAGAATCTCGTACACCTCCAAAATCTTCTTTGTCTATCATTCTGAGTATTGTAGCTCCACCAGGGTAGTATTTGGATAAGTTAGGAGGTAATTTTTTCTCCAAATTTTTTAACTGCTTTCTTAGACAAGAAACATGACCAATTTTGAGATTTATTTTTTCTAATCCTGTATCTCTAATTGCTAAATATGCCAATGCAATGAGTTCAGCAATAGCTTCGGGTGTAGAAGTACCGATTAGTTCACATCCAATCTGCCAAAACTCTCGATAGCGGCCTTTTTGAGGTCTATCATATCGAAAGCAGTTGCCAAAATAAAATAATTTAAGTGGTTTTGGTTCCATCTGCAGTTTATCAACATAAAAACGCATAACAGGAGCAGTAAGCTCTGGTCGCAAGGCAAGTTCTCTACCACTTTTGTCAGTAAATGAGTACAGTTCGTTGACTATTGCCTCGCCGGATTTAGCAGTAAAAAGCTCTAGCGTTTCAAATGTCGGTGTCTGTATTTCTTTATAGCCAAACTTTTGAAATGTATTTCTCATACATTCTTCTACATATCTACGTTTTTGCATTTCATCTGGAGTAAAATCCCTTGTTCCTCTTGGTACCTGATACACGGTTTGATTGTATATCCATGATATTTAATTATGTTTCGACTATGCAAAAATTCCTCTAAAGAGTATTTCTTGATGGGATACTAAATGCAAGAAATATAACAAATATAATAAAAAAACGGACAGAAACTGAAGATGAGCTTGGTTTTATACCTATGCTTTTTAGATTATATGTTATATATGTTACAAAATTTATTTTAAACAAAACATTTATGTACTATGAGAGACAAAATACTTTGGGTGATTTAGCGAAAAATTTTGAAGGATGCAATCATATCTATACCGTCGTTGGTTATGATGGAGAATATGTACGATTAGCATGTATACATTGTGGCAATGTTGTCGTTGAATATTGTTATCTATGATGTTCCGTGGTCTGCAAGTATACTAGCCCACTGTCTGCTACTTAAATATACTTTGAAGGTATGTACCTAGTTAACTCCATATAGTTAACCTACTTCTTTTTTTATTTATTGCTTGATTTTTTACTATACTTTCAGTTATTACAGTATTAAATATATAAACAATAACTGGTTTACACCTGGTTATCAAATAGGACAGGTGAATGATATATGGAAAAGATAAAAGTGGAAAAAACAAAACCAATGAAAATAGCATACATCGAACATGTAGGAGCCTATGGAGAAACTCCCTACGACGAATATTATTCAAGATTATATGAATGGGCGAAGGAAAATAAGGTTCGACCAGGGTTTAGTGCAATAAGTATATGTTACGACGACCCTGATAAGACACCTCCTGTGCAATGCAGAAGTGAAATATGCATTCCAATTAAGGGAACAGCGTCTCCGGATAAAGAAATCAAAATCAAAGAACTTCCTTCAATGGAGGTTGCAGTCATTAAACATAAGGGATCTTCAAGTGAATATACTAATACATATAGTAGATTATCTCAATGGATAGAGGAAAATGGCTATGAATGGGCACTTGAACCTATTCCAGCTATGGAAGTCTATACAAAGAAGCCAAGGGTTGTCGGCGGTGAAACATAATCTATGCCACAGTTAAGGTGCCTATTAAGAATAAATAGATACATTGCATCATATAGTTCGGATATCATACCAAAATGGAAGGATATGCGATATTGATGTCGGATATAAGCGAGTTATCTGAAATTGCCCGTAATAATGGAAAAATGAGGAATTGTTCATGAATGGTAAGGCTATCATCGCGGAAAAGGCACAAATACTAATTGAGATTACCGCAGGGTTTTGCGATGAGTATCTTGATGAAGATTACAAGCAATTGTGCGAGAAACTCATACGAAAGATGTCCCGTAAGCGGAATGTCCCATTTCTATCTGGTCGGATTGAAATCTGGGCGGCTGCAATAGTTTATGTCATAGGAAGCATCAACTTTCTTTTTGACCAAAGTTTCGAACCATACGCTAGCGGTGACGATATATGTAACTACTTCGGCACATCTAAAAGCACCACTTCACAAAAGGCTAAGGTAATACGTGATATGTTCAAATTGGGATATTGGGACAAGGAATTCTCAACATCTCACATGATGCAAAGCAGTCCATTTTCAAATTTGGTGATGGTAAATGGGTTCATTGTGGATAAACAAAATCTGCCTCCGGAAATCTAAGAACTTATACGCAGAGAAGAGAATTCCAAAAAAAGGGATGAAAATGCGGGCAACATCCGATAACACGGTGTATGCGGTTCGCCCTTTGGGCTCACCTAAATGCTCGGTTTCTCCTCGCACTTCGTATACACCGGGAACGTTATCTGAAATTGTGCGCATAGGAGTATCCATTATAAATAGATAAAAAAGATAAAGTGAGGAGGAAACGTCGTGGCAAAATTGGGGAGCGAGAAACGACCGGTTGTTGTCCGTGTTCAGACGCATGAAAGGGCTAAAGAAATTCTAGCACTCTGTAATAAACATGGCTTGAAAGTTATCGTGGGAATAGAACCAGATAAGCCCGAAAATATTTCCGATGTGGAACGAGCCATTACCACCCCTACCACGAAGAGAGTCAAACCGAAGGTAGGACGCAATGATCCTTGTCCATGTGGTAGTGGTTTAAAATTTAAAAAATGTTGCTTAAAGAAATATGAACACTGATAGTGGCACAACTTCAGATAACAGCGTGTTTGCGAACGCAAATGCCTTCGGCACTTCGCAAACACGCGGAACGTTATATGAAATTGGCACACTCTCACATAGGAAAAATATTAAAATCCATGGTGTTCCCATTCTGGTCGATAAATAATAAAGGAGGATAACACATATGGCCCAAAGAAAAAAGCAGAATATAGAGAAAAATCGCAAAACAAAATCTTCTAAAGCCCGTCCCCGCTGTGGACTATGTGGAAAAACGGGTAAACTTACAAGAACAGAATGTTGCGGTCAGTGGATTTGTGATGATGCAGACCAGTATGTTCTCTTTTCTTATGCTCGAAATAGTTGCTATCGAAACCATGACAGATATACACTTTGTTCGCATCATTATAATGAAGGACATAAGGGTGATTGGAAAGAGTGCCAAAAGTGTAGGGGAGATTTTGAAACTGAAATGTACGTATGGTATGGAACTAACGAGTACAATTTTGAGAAACTTGCAAATCCCCCTAAGTATGAGCCGACAAAGTGCGCAAAGTGCAGAAAGATAATCAAACTGGGTGAAGATGGATATAGCATAGTAGGGGGGCAATATTTGTGTGAAAAATGCGGAGGTCTTGAACTATGAAACGAAAGAGGAATGACCAGAATGGAGGTAATCCCAATCTCTCATGTGCCAACTCTGCGGAAACCCTCGGTTTCCTTGCCTCGCCTTCGCCCCGGTCATATAACACCAGATATACGGTTTCACTTCGTTACATCCAAATGCCTAACGGCACTTCATATATCTGGGAAACGTTAGACGAAATTCTATCCATCAATAATAACCTAAAGGGGTGTGTTGTTAAAAATGTTCCATAACGTAAATGTTTAGTCAAATGAAGCGGTCTGGTTTTAATGCAGGTATCTCAAAAAATAAATTAACTAAAATAATGGTGGAAATACTCTTGCAACTACCAAAAGGTAGTACTAAACTTAAAGATCATGTTATTGCCAATATGGGATTAATTGGTCAAATGTCAACAACACGTGATATCAATGATGCATGGAATCGTGCGAAAAAAATCGCTACAAAGGAACATCCTAAGCGGTTCATATTGGACGATAGGAACGTTATACATTGGAATGACAGCAGCGTAAAAGTTTTGGATAAGAATATTTCAGCATTAAACTTCAAAAAGCTAAATGAACTGGCTCGAAGTGAGAGCTGTAATGTAAACGAATTAATTTCGATATTAATTCGAGAACATAAAAAAGCTAAATAGGATTCAGGGCCATACGAACTTCGCCTAACAGAGTGTATCTGGTTCGGGCTTCGCCCTTACTCAAGTCGCCTTCGGCGACTTCGGATATACTCGAAACGTTATGCGAAATAATAGGTTCGAGGGGTTGGCTGTTTTTATGGTAGGGCTGACATTCAATGGAAAACTTTATTATGAACGCTGCGTATTACTATAGTGATACTATGGCTTCAATAAATGTAAAAATTCCGAAAGCAATGGAAGGTGAAATAGAGCACTTCCTCAACGGTCACCCATACTACCTCAACAAGAGCGAGTTGGTCAGAGATGCTATTAGACACCTGATTAGTGAAAAACGCCGACTATCTAAAGGAACTCTCCGAGTGATAGAAGAAGGGAAAGAGCAAGTGGAAAGGGGTGAGGGTATGACTCTTGAGGAAGTAAGGGAAGAGTTGGATGGCTGAGGTAAAGTTCACCGATCCAGCTAAGAACCAACTCGCTGGGTTAGAAAAAAGGGCCAGATTGAGAATTTACTCCAAGTTAGAAGAGCTGAGGGATTGGCCAGACCATTTTCTAAAACCCCTAACGAGATATCCTTATTTTCGTCTTCGAGTAGGAGATTATAGAGTAATCATTGACTGGCGTAAGGAAAGAGATGAACTTTGGGTTGTTGCTGTAGGCCATCGGAGAAATATATATGAGAGAGATATCTGATTGTATAACCGCCAACCCACGGCTCTCCAGGAGCCTTTCTCACCCATTACTCAGCGCCATTATCTCTGATAATGGTTTGATCCTAACGGAGTCGCACAACAGCGGATATTCAGCTATGAGCTAACATCCTCCGCCCAAATTGCTTACTTCCTTCACAACTCTGCATATCCGCATACGTTATATGAAATCGTGGGCGTATAGTATGGGAGAAAAGAAGGAGACCGCCGTTATGTTTGAATAATACTTTCACTAACCTCCATTACACACCTATAAATATATGAACACTGAATTTTTATAAACGAAAGCCTTAACAGATGAAAAGCCATTAAGGAATGGAAACATGACAGAAGAAATAAATCATGCATTAGTAGCGAAGGCACATACACCGATGTATCTAATGCATAAATTTTGGGCCAGAAAGCCACATAATGTTGTTAGAGAATATATTGAACATTACAGTAAAGAAGGAGAAATTGTACTTGATCCATTTGTTGGCTCAGGTGTTACCGCTATTGAAGCAATAAAAGCTGGGAGAAAAGGTATTGGTATTGATTTAAATCCGATTGCAATTTTTATTACTGAAAACACTGTTGCACCAGTGGATTTAAAAAAGATTAGCGATGCATTTGAGAAAATAAAAAGAAATGTAAAAGATGAAATTAATAAGTTATATTTAACAAATTGTAAGAAATGTGGAAAGAAGGAACTTATTATTTGTGTGCATTTTCAGAACTCTAACCCGATTAAAATTATGTACCGGTGTGAACATTGTAATACAAAGATGAGTAAAGATCCAGATAATGATGATATTAGACTTATGAAAAGAACTGAAAAGATGGAAACTTTATGGTATCCAACGACCAAACTTAAATACAATCATAACGAGTTTAAAGAAGGGACTCACGATTCTGATATAGACTCGGTTGATAAACTATTCACTAAACGAAATTTGTTAGCATTATCAAAAATATATAATCAAATTGAGAAATTAGATGATAAAAAGGCCAAAGAAATGATGAAATTTGCATTCACTTCTATGGTTCACTTAGCTAGTAAACTAACTCCTGTGCGCCCAACAAGACAATACAGTTCATTTTGGCCAGTACATAGGTATTGGATCCCTCCTACATATATGGAATCAAATGTTTGGTTGCTCTTTGAAAGTGTGGTTTTAGGACGACAAGGTGTACTAAAAGGAAAAAATGAAGCAAATATCGTAATTGAAAGTTATAAAGAGGCAAAAGAATTCGATGAATTAAACGATGGTGCCAATATCCTTATTAAACACCATAATGCTTTTGAATTAACCGATATTATTCCCAAAGGCCGTGTTGATTATATATTTACAGATCCCCCTTATGGTGGTGCAATTCAATATTTTGAATTAAGTACATTATGGGCATCTTGGCTTAAAATGGACATGAATTACAAGGAGGAGATAACAGTAAATGAACAACAAAATAAAGATTTTGAGTTCTATCATAAAATGTTACAAGCTGCTTTCAGAGAGATGTATCTCGTTTTAAAACCGGGAAAATATTTGACAGTAACTTTCCACAGCACTGATATTAGGACTTGGAATTCAATCATAAAAGCGGTAGTAATGTCTGGTTTTGATCTTGAAAAGATAGTTTATCAACCACCAGCGAGACCTTCTGCCAAAGGATTACTTCAGCCATATGGCTCTGCTGTTGGAGATTATTATATTAGGTTTAAAAAACCAGAGAGCGAGAAAATACTCACTGAAAAACATATGGATATGGCAAGTTATGAGAGAGAGGTTATATGGGCTGCAAAAAGGATTATAGAAACACGTGGTGAACCCACTATATATCAACACATATTAAATGGTATTATGGTTGAGTTAAAAGGAGGTAGATATGCTCCCATTGGTGCTAGAAATATTGAAGATGTTCTTAAGGATCATGTAGGTGAAGAATTCGAATTGATTTATATTAAAAATGAAAAGGGTAAAGTCATTGGAAGAAAATGGTGGTTAAAGGGTAGAGATTTCTCTAATTTCACAACACCAGCATTAGCAGATCGGATTGAAAGAGAAATTATCACTGTACTTGATAAAAAAGTAAAAGCGTCATTCGATGACATTCTTCAATCGATTTTTATGGATTTCCCGAACGCTCTTACCCCAGATACACAAGATGTTAAAACAATATTGGAGGAATATGCCAAAAAAACTTCAGATGGAAAGTGGATGCTTAAGCCCGGTTTGGGGGAAAAAGATAGAGGAAGTTTGCATAGTAGGATGATATATATACTGGCAACTTTAGGCAAAAAAGCGGGTTTTGACATTTGGATAGGTTCTAAAGAACAAGGTGATATATACAATAAAAAACCTCTTAAGGTTCTGTGTGATGATATTCGATGTTTCAAAAATGTGCCTCAAGAGGAAATTGCCCTGGATAGAGTAAAACAAATTGATGTGTTATGGCTTGAAGATGGGAATATAAAATACGAGTTTGAAGTGGAAAACACTACAGGCATCTCTGAGGCAATAATAAGAGGCTCTAACATTCCTGACGATCATCATCTAAAAAGATATATTTTAATACCTAAACAAAGAGAAAATTTTCTATTCAAAAAGTTACAAGAACCAATATTACAGGAAACTATTAAGAAAGTCAAATGGAATTTTATTAGATTCCAAGACTTAGACGCTGTATTTAAGAAGGCAAAGAAGAGATTTGATTCTCTTGATCTAAATAAAATTGCAAAAATGCCAAAATTAATAAATGCTACCCAAAAGAATCTTTTAGACTATAAAGGGCTTGAATAATTTTCAATGTTAGTACCAATTAGTAATGCGGTTTCCGAATGAACTATACGCCCACGACTCTGCGGTCGCTGTCGCTCCCTTGCCTCGCCTTCGGCTCGGTCATATAACAGACGGATATGCGGTTTCACTCCCTTCGGTCGTTTCACCCAAATTGCTCGGCGGTAAGACTTAGATATCTTAAAGATGATTATCGCCTTACCGCCTCACAACTTCGCATTACCCGCCAGCCGTTATACGCAATCGTGAGCAAAAGACTCGTCAAAGGAAGGGTTAATAATTGAATATAACCATATGCTCGTCTATCATTTAAGGTGATAGTCTATGAGAATAACCAAAAAAGGCTTTCAATACGATAATGCACGTTTCGAAAATGAGATCGAAGGTGAATATGGTGATGAGGTTTTCAGACTTGCAAATGAATACAACTATGAGATGATTAATGCATTTGCTAGGAATCTTCAAAAATCAGGTGTTCCACAGAGAAAGATTGAAGAAAATGTTAGATATTTATATTGGTTTACTGACATGTTGCTTGGTGATACCCAAGATTTGTTCGTGTGGGACAACATTTGCTTTATAAATGATAACTGGGAACACATTATGTGTAAAATAATATTAAAAACAGGAGACATTAATGAAAAAATTTTACTCGGAATTATGGATTCTGTTATAGATTTATATAGATTCATCAGACAAAAGGAAATACTTGATGATATATCGGAAATTGATAAGATAGCCAAGAGGAAAACAAAAATATTAGAAAAAATGATGAAATATAACAAGGTGAGACACGATCCAAAGATATCAGAAGATGAAAAAGAAGAAATTATATGCAACTTATTTGGTGATTTCTACTGGTGGCCGTTCGGGTAACTATTCGGATAAAAGATAATGATATTATGCATCACAATGGTAAAAAGAGGACGAGCATACGGAGAGATGCTTTTGCTCACGACACTTCGGTCGCTTCGCTCCCTCGTTCTCGCTACGCTCGGAGCGTATAACAAGCGCGTATCTGGTTCGGGCTTCACTCTTACTCAAATCGCTTTCTGCCCTTCGTGTATCTGCAAAACGTTAGGCGGAATATGTTTTATCATTGATGTAAGGGATTAAAAATCGGGAGGTGAGAAAACGGAAAAATATGATTTAGTTGCACCATGCGGTGATTATTGTGGTGGCTGTGGACAATATAATGGACTGATTATTGAAACAGCCAAGCAAATGAGAGAATTTGCAGACCTTTACGGGTTCGAATTTCGTTCTGAAGGGGCGTTTGATTTCAGGCAATTTGTGAAGGGATTAGAATGGTTCATCGAGAATGCAAAGTGCCTAGGGTGCCAACAAGGTGGAGGCCCTCCTTGGTGTGAGGTAAAGAAATGTTGTTCTGAAAAAGGATTGCGTATCTGTTTTGAATGCGAAGAGTTTCAATGTTCCAAATTCAAGGAGTATGCAGACCCTGACACGATGGATAGGTATGCAAGATTCAAGGAAATAGGATTTGAGAAATGGGTTGAGGAACAAGCACGGAAAGCTGAGGAAGGCTATGAAATACATTTGCAGAAAGTAGCATCTTTAAAACCATAGCAACTAAAGATATTTTGAGGTTTCTAACATTATAACTTAGTTTTTCTGGGGAATAGTAGAGGATATACTATATCGCTTGTGCAACAGGGAAGCCAGACTGCAAGGAATAAAAATATGAAAATGCCAATAGTTTGAATCCAATTCACTGTTACACCCAATGCCATTATGATATGAAATAGCGATGCCCATGTGCTTATTAAAACGTGTCCGGCATGTGGGAATTTAGTCGTTCCTTTCAAATAATAACCAATCAGGATGCCAATAAATGCTGGAATATTAGTTAGCAATGGTTCTTCGATGAAACCAATATGGACACCTGGATTTGGCAGATCAAGTAAGATTTCGCCTAAATAGGGAATAATTGAGTCACTTATTGTTGCAATGCCTATCGAGCCGGTATAGCCAATCAAAATTGCCAACCAGATCTTTCTTTTACCATATTTTATGTATAGTGTTGTAGTTACAAGTGCACTCAATAAAACATGGGTCGGATGCAAGATGTAAAAAATGTTCTTAGAAACTGGAGAAACCTGGGGGAGAAAGTTGCCGAAAATTAATACAAGCATAATGATTATACCTGTAAGGGCCCCGAATAAAGTAAAATGAGCATGATTTTTAAGTTCATTTGCTACTCGTCTAATAATTTCTGCCATCTCTGAATTCCGTGATATTATCAACATTTAAATACTTTGTTAATAATTTTTATAGTAATACTTATAAAGAAATTATTAATTAGTTTCAATCATGGTAATAGTCAGTATATCTCTAAACGATACAATACTCAAAGAAATTGATAGAATCCAAAATGCACTTGGTTATTCCGGGAGGTCAGAGGTAATACGAGCAGGAGCAAGATTGCTCATATCGGAGAGTAAAGAAAAGGAGAGGTTAACTGGAAATATCAATTCAATCCTCCTATTGATACACAGTCAAGAAGCAGAGAACGTTGTATCAGAAATTAAGCATAAGTTTGAAGATGTTACAAACACACAAATCCATAGCCATCTAAGAGAGGACAAATGTCTCGAAATATTTGTGTTAGATGGTGATGCTGACAGAATAAAAGAGATGATTAGATTATTTCAAACAAGCAGAAAAATGGAGTATGTTAAATTAATTGTAGCATAATTTTTGATATATTACGAAATTCTGCTAAAACTTAGTATTCTTATCCCATTTTACTTGGCTCGCTCTATCATCTATCAGACAAATAGCGCTTTCCAATTAAGTCCACATAACACCGTTGCTATCTCATAAAAAGCCTGAAGCGCCGTCTGCCGATGGCATATCTATCAACAGGAGAAACTTCAGGTGGTGAAATGTCATTTTTTGCAATTATTTAATTTTACTAAGAAAGGTAAATGGCATTGTTATAATATAAAGAATGACAATCCCATTATAATAAATACTGTTCCAGCGACTTTTGTTATTAGTTTTTTATCGATTCGTTCTGATATGAATTTGCCGAAATAAACTGCTATTACTGAGAGAATTGTGAGTGCTAATATTGTTCCAACAAAAACCATCAATGCATTGAACTTTGTTGCAAAGAGTGCCGCTGCAATCTGAGTTTTATCGCCCCATTCTGTTAAGAAAATCAGTGAAAATGCAGAAATAAATGAGCTTTTATCATATGTTTTACTTTCTTCTCCTCCACGTTTATTTATCAACATAAATATTCCGAAAATTATGAAGACTGCTCCTGAAACAATTTTTAGAACATTAGTAGGAATAACTGTAGTAATCCATGAGCCTGCAGCAATTGCAATGCCATCGACTATTAAAAAAGCAAGCATCACGCCAAGTAAAAGTTGCAAATGTTTTTTTGTTTTTGAAGATAACAATAGGATTGATATTTGTGTTTTGTCACCAAGTTCTGCAGCAGCTATTGCAACTAATGGAATGAGTATATCTTCTATTATGTTTGTCACCCTTGGTAAATGATATATGGAAACTGAAAGAGGAATGTCGATAAAACATGCATTGGTTTTTTAAATAGATGGTTTATTAGGAATATAGAGAGATTTGTATGAACATGAAAATGCTTGTTGTAGGAGTTATCGTATGCTTGTTTGTTCTAGCATGCGGTTGTGTAGAAATTCAAGATGAAGGAGATGGTGGAGAAATAGAATCAAAAATGTCATTTACTGAGATCCATGTTGGTGATATTCCAACTGAAGAGTTCTCTCATGTCAATGTCACGTTTTCTGAGATTAAACTACATAGTAATGAAACCGGTTGGGCTACTATTACGTCAGAGCCTAAAACTGTTGATCTTATCTATTTACATTTGAACAATCTTACAGAACAGCTTGGTATTGAAGAAATTGAAATTGGAAATTATACGAAACTATGGATTGTTGTTGACAATGCTACAGGTGTGTTAAAAGCGACTAATGAAACAATTTATTTTGACGTTCCCTCTGGTACTCTGAAGATTCAGCAATTGTTTGATTTTCGTGAAGGCAACAACACTATAACTGTTGATATTGATCTTGATAATTCTATTGTTGAGCTTGGTCATGGTGAGGCATATAAGTTACTTCCTGTAATTGGTGCCTTAAGGATTCAATATGAAAATGGCACACTCCTTCGAATCCGCGATCGAGACCGATTAAGAAACATGACTGGTAACCGGGCACCAGCTATTGATATTGTTGTAAACAATAGCAGAGGGAAACATGTTACTGTGGATGTTAATGAGAGTATCACGTTTAACGCATCTGGCACCTATGATGTAGAAAATGATACTATAACTTACACCTGGGATTTCGGCGACGGAACCAATGGTACAGGAGCTACTGTTACTCATAATTATTCTGAGAGCGGAGCTTATCAAGTAACCCTTACTGTAAGTGACGGTGAATTAGAAGATACAGCAAAGATAACTGTTTCCGTTAAACAAAAAGGTGGACAAGGAAATGGAAATGGCCCTGGTTAGACGCCGCTCTTTTTTCTAACTAAAGATATTCTTAGGTTCTACCAAAAATTAATACCCCAGAATCTTACCGCCATTATTGCTCCAATAACAATGATTATTACGCCAAATACTCTTTGCATCCATTTCCCTGCAGTTACATATTTATTACCAAGTTTCCCACGAATACCACTTGTAACAGCACACAACGGTATAATCGGCACACCATGACCAAGACCAAACACAAACAAGAGCAAACCACCCATAACGATAGAAATTTCCTGTGTAAGAGTAAGAATAAACACAGGCATCATCAACGACATAGCACATGGCGCCCAGCCAATAGAAAAGAGAATGCCTAAAAAGAACGCACCGAGATAGATTGATTTTTTACTGAGTTTGAAAAAAACCTTCTGCCCCTTTTCCATAATTTGCGCGCTTGATTCTTTTTCTGATTTTGTTTTGATTATCTCTCTAATTGGTTTGAAGACATTGATGCCTAGAACAATAAGAATAACCCCAGATATAAGGTAAAACAATGCTGATACTTCAATAAAAATACCAACAGATGAAATAATCAACCCGAAAACAAAAAACACAAATGCCATTCCAACTGTAAAAAATATGCCAATGTAAATTCCTTGAACAGAAAACTTCTTAGACGTATCCTCTGAATCCTTCTGTAAAGAACCAACATAAGAAATCATTGCAACCAACAAGGCAATAGAACAAGGAGACAACGCCGTGAGAATACCAAGGGCAAAAATACCAATAAATGTAATACCATCGCTGTAAATCTCCCCTTTAAATCCTTCCCATCTTCCCTCTGCCATATCCTGCACATCCTGAGCAAGGGATTCAGCGGTTTGAACGCCATCAATAGGTCCTTTTCCCATGCAGTAGATATGATAAACACCTACGATACTCAGGTTTTTATCTATTAATACAAGACCCGGGTTAGAAAAAGCACCATCAACCGTCCAATATTCCTGATAAAGATTTGCTATTGGAAATGGGCTGAAATCCTCAACCCAATGCCAACTAACATTCACTCCAAAATCCTGCTCAGCCATATCCCTACCGCTAATAGAATATGGATTCTTCCGGATGTTAATCGTAATAATACTAACATTATCAACAGATTGAACAAGTTTCTCAAGTTCCACTATCTGCCCATTCATCTCCTCAAGACATTCAATGCAAAGCGGTGATTCCAAACCTGTGAAATGAAGAACGACAACATTTCCCCGGTAGTCACTTAGTGAAAACTCAACTCCGTTTTCATCTATAGTAGTGAAATCAGGTGCAGGTCTAACTTCAGTTTGATCACCCTGAGCCAGTGGAGATAGTAATGCCATAACTGAAACAACCACAATAAACAAAAAAATTGTATTAAACTTGTATTTCATGTTATCGCCCGCTGTTTATATGATAATAGTAAATAGTATCTTTTACCCAATCTTCCATGGCAGAATCTGAGACGTCGCCCTCCCAGCTATGCCAAGCAATCTTCAGCTCATCATTGTCTTTTACATAAGTGAAAACACCTGTAAGCGCAATATAGCCTGGAGGACCATTAGGATCATAGAGATATGAGCCGTATGCTTTTTCTAGAAGAGCTTCACTGGCACTATCTACTGCATCTAAATCATAAAACTCAACATTCTCGCTGTATTTCTCTGCAAGTGCAATCATCCTGTCTGCTTGAGCCTGACATCCAACACATCCCGTTATATGAACGACAAATAAAACACAATTTTTTTCCAATGAATCAAGAACCCATTGAAGATGATCCACAGACTGTCCACTAGATGGATTACCAGGTGGATAGTTTATCCAGAAATCATCATCACCAGTACCAACCGAATGCACTGGTGTATAATCGTTTAACCATGAGATTCCATTGGAATTATGTCCATCATCTCCATTGTTACCATCGTCATTGTTTGAATTTCCAGGAGAAGCTGAAAAAAGAAAAAACATTGAAACAATTACAACTACAACTATTACAATTACTACGATGATGGTCCCCTTGGATAAAAACCCTGATGTTTTCTGTTTTTGTCCTTTTTTAGGCAAAGGCTTTACCAATTCCACATCTGTTTCATCTATTATTTTATCGTGAACAAGTTTCATATGTCTTGAAAGATTTTCATGCTTAAGTTTTGTTTTACACTCGGGGCAAATTACCCATTCGTTCTCATTTTTCTTCTTTTTCATATTTTATCGCCTTTTGAATTCTTTGTCTATACTTTTGAAATAATGGCATCTACCACTCTTTTAATTTCATTATTATCCATCATAAAACCCAACACTTTTTGAATCCCTAACTCCGTGACAACCACATGAACGTCTATTTTAAAGCCAGCATGCTCCAAAGTTTTCTTTGCACAAGCAACAGGACAGCCATCAATAGCAACAATCTTTTTTGCAGCCTTTGTTGATTCAACCAGACCACTAACGTGCCCGCCGATGCCGGCAAGACAGTACATTTTACCATGGCCAAGAGTAGTCAAATCCTTTGCCGTCTCATTGGCAATCTGCCCTACATTGGAACCACCAGAACAGGGAAAAATCAATATCTCTGTTGGTTCGCATAGGCATTTATCACTCTTCATTTCTTCATCTCCTTATTATCTGATTCTAGGATTTTAAAAACAGCCTTTCGGATTATTTCCTCAGGTATTTCTTCATACGTTTTTCCATTGTATTGTATTGTTCGGCAATAGGTTTCACTTCCTGTTAAACAGGAGCATGACGAACAATAATTTTCGGCAACTCTCGCTCCGGAGAAAATGTGTTCAAGGGGTTTGCCATTAATTAGAATCATGTTTGATTGCTGGATGTCTTTTTCTGATAATTTTGTTTCAATGAAATTTATCTTAATTCCCTTTGATTTTAATTCTTTCTGCAACTCAATAATGACTTGACGTAGAGTCTTGCCAGTTTCTGAGCATCGAAGACACGTTCCTCGATTGAGGTCAAGATGTTTCCATTCTATGTTTAATACCTTCATAAATTCTCCCTATTTCGGGCAACATTGCACGTTGCTCTTCATCAGTTCCTTATAGTCATCGAGTACATCATGAACCCAGCAGTCATCATTCCCAGCACTCTCACGGAAAACCAAGGCCATAATATATGCAAGCTCTTTCAACGTGGCACCAGCTTCCAATGCTCCTTTAAAATGTTTACGAACACAAGGAGCTGAACGCCCTTTAATTGCAATGGCAAAACAGATAAACTGATATGTTTTCTCATCTGTCAATCGTTTCTCTTTGTAGAGTTCATCTATTTTATCGAGTTCTTCAGCAAACTCTGGGAACCACTCTGCCAACAATCTCATGTTATTCACCTCCCTTCTGGAGTAATTTTTTGATTTCATCAGCACTAGGAATACGTCCAACAATCTTTGCTTCACCGTCAACGAAAACCGCAGGGGTCATCATAACACCCCTATTGATTATCTCCTGCAGATCTTCAATTTTGACAATCTCCGCCTGCGTCCCAAGTTCGTCAACAGCCTGTTTTATAACTTTCTCAGTTGCCTTACATTTCGGACAACCCGTGCCCAATATCTCTATTCTCATTCTATTGCCTCCTATCCACTAATCATTCCATATACAAATCCAACACATGTTGCTACAACAACGACAAGACCAATGTAAACCCCTGATTTTTTCACACCCAAGACTTTTGTGATAACAATCATGTTGGGAAGACTAAGTGATGGACCAGCAAGTAAAAGTGCAAGGGCCGGACCACCACCCATAAGACCACTGCTGTAACCAAAGAGATTACCAACAATAGCAACTTCAAGCAATGTAGGCATATACAAAACCGCACCGATGATGGAAGCAAAGAAACATGAAAAAATATCATTACCGCCGATATATGGAGCGACTGCTACCCCAACTGCATTACTTGGGTCAGCACTAGGTATATAATACGCTGCAACACCGCCAATAATACCAACAATAAACACTCCAATAAGAAGGATTGGGATTATTTTTTTCGTAAGGTCCCATGTCTCCATGCCCCAATGCTTTACTTCATCTCTGCTGTAGTAAAAGATGAGAATAACAGAAACAAGGATGGTAAGTAAATAAACAACTGCGAGTTTCGGAACCCAAGGGATGTATTCTGTGCTGGCAGCACCAATGACTAAAATCAAAACAAGGAAAATAAAGAACAGAAGCGATACTTTCAACGGACGGCCTGTCTTCTCAGTTTCCTGGTCTCCAAACAGGACATTGTTTTTATTTTCTTTATCATCCTTTCTAAAAATAAACGCCATGAGCAAACCAATAATAATGGATATGCCAACGGCACCGATGACCCGTGCCAAACCAATGTTAAAACCTAACACTCGTGCAGTAAGAAGAATCGCAAGGATATTAATCGCAGGACCTGAAAACAGGAATGCCGTTGCAGGACCAATACCCGCACCACGTTTATAGATACTTGTAAAAAGAGGGAGAACCGTGCAACTACACACTGCGAGAATCGCTCCTGAAATAGAAGCAATCGAATACGAAATATATTTCTTTGTCTTGGCACCAAAATATTTCAACACCGATTGCTTTGAAACAAACATCGCTATGGCTCCAGCGATAAAAAACGCAGGAATAAGACAGGTGAGAACATGTGCTGAGAGGTATTCCTGCAATGCTTCAATACCTGAAAAGAAAATATCAATTGGTGTCATAGATTCACTTTAACCTTTTAACTTGATCAATAATGTTGAAAATCTCCTTATTAGATGATTTAATCATAATCTTCGTTCCATCTTTCCGTTCGTCAATGATACCAGCATGTCTCATCACCTTCAAATGCTGAGAAACACATGGCTGAGACTTACTGGTATAGGGAATGATTTTACAAATACACCTCTCACCATTTTTTACACATTCAAGAATTTTCAATCTTGTCGGATCTGCTAATGCCTTGAAAACTTCTACTTCATTCATCAACAATATATAATAAAATTCGAATATTTAAATATTACTATACTAGATTTGGAGTAACACCATCTCTTGTTTTTCTTTTTGCAAAGCTTAACGGATCTGCCGGGAGATACACCGAGTTTCTCCTGTTAAAATTGCCGAGAAAAACCAATTTTTATTGGTTTTTGGTTTTTCAACATCTCTCACTAAACCCTTTCTTTTCTTTTTATAATAATAGGCAAATATATATTTTTGTTGAATTACTAAAGCATGTTTTTAAAAATGATTTTTACATACTTGGAGGTGTATGAAAGTGTATTCACATTCTAGATTAAGTTGTTATGAACAATGTCCACAGAAGTATAAATTGAAATATATTGATAGAGTTGAAACTGAAATTGAGCAAAGTATTGAAGCCTTTCTTGGCAGTAGAGTTCATGAAACACTTGAGAAGTTGTATCGTGATATTGGATATCAAAAGGTAAACACATTAGAAAAATTACTTGAGTTTTTCCATGACGAATGGAAGAAAAACTGGGATGATTCTATTGTAATTGTAAAAGAAGAATATGGTCCTGAAAATTATTTAAAAATGGGTGAGAAATTCATTACTGACTATTACAACAAGTATAAACCATTTGATCAAGGGAAAACGATATCTCTTGAGGAACGTATTCTTATAAATCTAGATGACTCCGGCGATTACAAACTACAAGGTTTTATTGATAGAGTCATGGAGTCAGAAGAGGGTTATTATGAAGTCCACGATTATAAGACGAACTCACGGTTGCCTCTTCCTGATTATTTAGATAATGATCGTCAGCTTGCCTTGTATGCTATCGGTATAAAGGAAAGATATCCTGATGTAAAGGATGTTAAGTTGATCTGGCATTTTCTTGCATTTGATAAAGAGACTGATTCAACTCGGACTGATGAAGAGCTTGAAGAGTTAAAGAAGAATGTTATCGAGTTGGTAGATAGAATTGAGAGTGATGAGAAGTTTGTTGCTAATCCTTCTGTTTTGTGTGATTGGTGTGAGTTTAAACCTATCTGTAGACAGTGGTCTCATCTTTACATGATAAAAGAGAAACCGGAGAATGAATATCTTGGTGATCCTGGTGTGAAACTGGTCAATCGTTATACTGAGTTGAAACAAAAACAGAAACAGATTACCCTTGACTTGTATGCTGAACTTGAAAAATTGGAGGAAGCACTCATTAACTTTGGTGAAAAAGAAAATGTGGATGTTGTATTTGGTTCAAAAAACAAGGTGAAAATCAAAGAAATAGAACAAAACAAATTTCCAGCAAAACACAGTAAAGAGCGTGAGAGGCTTGTGCAATTGCTGAAAGATCGCGGAAAATGGGATGATGTAGTGCAACTTGATACGACTGCATTAAATAAAATCATTCAGGAAAAACAATGGGATAATGAACTGTTGGATATATTAGATGAATATGTTAAACTAGAGAAGTCTAAACGTTTGTATCTTAGTAAGATTAAAAATTGATCTTCAGAAGAGAACAATTGTGGGGAGAGTTTAGGGGGTGGAAAGGGGAGTAGAAAAAGGGGGTAGAAAACACTTATACCTTGAATGTCAGGTTAGATATATGTCAAGAATGGAAAATGATTTGATATAGGTCTCGGTTAAACCATCAAAGCGATACCAATATTAGCAAATCAATTATCTTCAGATAAAAAGAAAAAGAAACTTGCTGACCCATCTGGAGGTTATCTGCAGAGGAATGATAATTTGAAAAAAAACAAGTCTCAAATGAAGCTAAAAAGTGAACGTCATTATTTTTTCTTGAATCCTTATGAAGATATGGCTTTTACTCGTTGTCCAAAATGTGAGGAGAAAACGAAAATCAGAAAACATTGCCTGCTTATTCATATTAACCCTAAACAGTTATTCTCTATCAACAAGATTTGTAGATATTGCCCCAACTGTGATTTGATTATTGTGAAACAGATAGAGTTAGAAAGTCTTCTTGCTGTAATCTGTGAACAGCATGCACCAGAAATCATTGGTAATGAATATTTTGTATTTGGCACGATGGATAGAAAAGATTGGAAAGACACACAGGCAGGAACAATGATTCAGCAAGAGGCGATAAAACGCTCACATCCATTCAAGGATGCTTGGAAGTTCGAGATAGCTCCTGCTGGCTGGTATCCAAAAACCAGATGAAAATTTTAAAAATGTGAGATGATAAATAGGCTAAGGATATGGTATACAATGGAGGTGAAAGAATTAAGAAAAGAGATAATGAAATCATATCATTTATATGTAATGTTGAGGAAATTATGGAGAAATATCAAAGTAACTTGTTGACACCATCACAAATGGAAGAAGTGAATGAATTTCAATTGGATAAGATAGCATGCAAAAATCACATACCAAATGAAGGATTCTCAATGTTTGTCCACAAAATTGAAATCCATTATACTGATGGTAGAATTGAAAAAATGAAAGGCTGGTACTCTTCGAAAGCGGTTACTAAAATGTGGACTGATGATGTTGAATATGTAGACATACTTTTCACTGATATATAATTCAATGGTTGCTCTTTTGCAACCTTACATACGTCAAGAACGTTAAGCAAAATGCTATAAATGTCATTAAAATATTGGATGGCGATATGATGAAAACGATAAAGCAAGTCCTTAATGAGTTTCTTAAAGAGCAACAAGATAGGGTAAAACCAGGTACCTATAGATATTATGATGATGCGATGTATTTTTTTGAGGAATGTTTGAACGGTTATGCGTATCAATATCTCGATGAAAAGGACAGTAAACGTTTTGATAAACTCTATGAACAGGGTAAAGAGTTCTGTGAGATATTTGGCTCAAGTAACATCGGGGCTAATGAAATCAGTGAGTTCCTTGATTATTTCATGGTGAAAAAGGTGATGGGAAGTAAAGAGCTGATGAAGAATGTTGGTCGGGTTATGCGGAAATTTGTACGATGGATGAACGAAAAGGGCTATATGAACGATGAAGAGTTCAAGATTACTGCTGAGAGAGTTGATAATTTAAAGGATGACCTCCCAAAGGTGGAAGAGCTTGCTAGTATGATATATCACTACACAGAAAACACTCCAGTTGATGATTTTACTGAAAAAGCAGATGGATATTTTAGAGTGGCAAAGATTAAACCTGGTAAATTATGGCTTGAAAATATGGAGGGAGGTAAAAGTATAGGGCCAACTTTTGTTTCCAATGAAATAAGCTCACAATGCAAAGTGGGATGGGTGATTTACCTTGAGCTGGGAAAAACAACGAAGGGTTGGCAAATGTTAGAAAGTGGAAATGTTTACCCCTGGTGAAAAAATAGAGACTTTTTATTATTTCTGGGTTATCTTCCTGTTTCCCATCGAATCAATCTTAGCGAACTCCTCCCCATCCATAAAAATTTTATCTGAAACAACATCCGCAGTCGCACCATTACCCTCCAAATAGTCCCTCAACTGAATGAAACTTGTTTCAGGAATCAATATCGCACTGTTTGCAATTCTCTTACCTTGGATTTCATCCAGTAAACCATCAACTCGATGATGGTATCTTCCGTA
>Ga0209979_1000740_pt1 | contig 40843 bp, 60 predicted proteins | sample AnhtaG_FD_183114 | JGI IMG/M metagenome (GOLD analysis project Ga0209979, IMG submission 183114) | Deep subsurface microbial communities from Anholt, Denmark to uncover new lineages of life (NeLLi) - Anholt_01485 metaG (SPAdes) (version 2) | ecosystem: Environmental > Aquatic > Marine > Oceanic...
GCTTCAAGTTCCTGGGACCCAAGATGATCGCCGAGGACGCCCTCATAGCCGGCGAGGAGAGCGGCGGCTTCGCCTTCCGCCATCACCCGCCCGACCGCGACGGCATCCTCTCCTCCCTCTACTTCCTGGACCTCATGGCCCGCCGCGGCCGCCGCCCTTCGGAGCTGGTCGCCGAGCTATACGAGAAGGTAGGGCCCCACTACTACGACCGCATCGACATCCACCTGGAGCCAGAGCAGAAGACCGAGCTGGTGCAACGCCTGTCCCGCGCCCGGCCCCAGCGGCTGGCCGGCCTCAGGGTGACCGACCAGGACACCACCGACGGCTTCCGCTTCCACCTGGAGGACGGAGCGTGGCTGCTCGTTCGCTTCTCGGGCACCGAGCCCCTGCTGCGCATCTACACAGAGGTGCAAGACCAAAGCCTGGTGCAGAAGGTTCTAGCGGCCGGAAAGGAACTGGTTGGCCTGTAGCCATGAGCGTGCTAGACAACTCCGCCGCCTATCAGAGCATCGACCCCCAGGGGATGACGGCCCGCATCCGCGACCTGCCCCGCCAGTGTCGCGCCGCCTGGCAGGAGGCCCAGGCCCTGGCGCTCCCGGACGACTATCGGGACATCGACAAGGTGGTCATCCTGGGCATGGGCGGCTCGGCCATCGCCGGCGATTTCCTCCGCTGCCTGGTAGCCCTGGAGAGCCCCGTCCCCATCTTCAGCAACCGCGACTACGAGCTGCCCCTCCTGGTGGACGGCCGCACCCTCCTGATAGCGTCCAGCTACAGCGGCAACACCGAGGAGGTGCTCTCGTCCTTCGAGCGGGGCCTGGGCACTGGCGCCAAGAAGGTGGTCATCACCACCGGCGGCAAGCTCCTGGCCGCCGCCCGCGCCAACGGCGTCCCCGCCTTCGTCTTTCACTACGAGTCGGAGCCGCGGGCCGCCCTGGGCTACAGCTTCATGCCCCTCCTGGCCATCGCCCAGAAGGTGGGGATAGTGGCCGATAAGAGCGGAGACGTGGACGAGGCCATCGCCGTCATGGAAGCTCTAACCGCCCGCATCGACCAGAAAGCGCCCCTGGCCCGCAACCCCGCCAAACAGCTCGCCGAGAGGCTACACCAGCGGCTGCCCGTAGTCTACGGTGCGGACATCCTGGCCGAGGTGGCCCGCCGCTGGAAGGGCCAGCTCAACGAGACCAGTAAGATGTGGTGCTTCTACGAGGAGCTCCCCGAGGCCGATCACAATGCCGTGGTCGGCTATGGCCTGCCCAAGGAGATAGCAGTCAGGGCCTTCGTGGTCTTTTTGCGGGCGCCCTCCATCCATCCACGCATTCTCCTGCGCTACGACCTCACCCGAACGGCCCTGGAAGAGGCAGGCGTGGAGAGTACGACCGTCGACGCCGAAGGGAAGAGCCCGCTGGCCCAGATGATGAGCGCCACCCTCTTTGGCGACTGGGTAAGCCTTTACCTGGCGATTCTGAATGAGGTAGCGCCTGCCCCCACCACGCCCATCGACAAGCTGAAGGAGCGGCTGGCCCGCCGTTAGCGCTTGGTGTACTGCGGCGCCTTGCGGGCTCGCTTGAGCCCGTACTTCTTGCGCTCCTTCACCCGCGAGTCGCGGGTCAGGAGGCCACTCTTGCGGAGGGTAGGCTTGTACTGCTCGTCGGCGGCCACCAGCGCCCGCGCGATGCCGTGGGCGATGGCCCCGGCCCAACCGGTGTTGCCGCCGCCGTTTATCTTCACCTGAACATTGAACTTGTCCAGGGTCTCGGTGAGAAGCAGCGGCTGGCGGATGATGGACTGATACACCGGCCGGCTGAACACCTCCTCGAAGAGCTTGCCGTTGATGACAATGGTGCCTATGCCCGGATACAAGCGCACCCTCGCCACCGCCGCCTTGCGTCGACCCGTCCCGTAGTAGTAGTGCTGCCCTTCGATGACCTGCTCTTCGACCACTTTCCCTCGCCCTCCTAGCCGGAGGCTGCCTCGCCCGGCGCCTCTTGCTTCTTCTGACCGCCCTTCACCTGGGCCTCGTGGGGATGCTCGGGCCCGGCGTAGACCTTGAGGTTGCGCAGCAGCTTTCGCCCCAGGCGATTGTGGGGCAGCATACCCCGCACCGCCATCTCGATGGCCCGTGTCGGCCTGGTGGCCATCAGCTCGCCCAGGGTGACGCTCTTCAGCCCGCCGGGATAGCCCGAGTGGCGATAGTAGACCTTATCGCGTAGCTTCTTGCCGCTCACCCGCACACGGGCGGCGTTGACCACGATGACGTAGTCGCCCATCTCCAGATGAGGCGAGTAGGTGGGCTTGTGCTTGCCCCGCAGAAGGCGGGCTATGCGCGTCGCCAGACGCCCCAGCGTCTGGTCGGCCGCATCTATCACCAGCCAGTCGCGGGTGATGTCGCCGCCCTTCAGACTAAAGGTCCGCATCCTCTTCGTGGCCACTTCAGCTCAAACTCTCGTACTCTACCGCCATCAGACAAAGCCCCCGCGGCGGCGCCGCCTGCGTGGCTGCCCCTCTCTTGGCCGAGGCCAGCAAACGCCGGAAGTCCTGCACCGTCTGCTTGCCCAGGCCCACCTTCACCAGCGCCCCCACCGTCCGCCGCACCTGCTGCTCAAGGAAGGAGTCCGCTTCGATGTCGAGCATCACCCAGGAACGGCGGCGAGTCACCTCAGCCCTATACACCGTTCGCACAGTCCTGCCGGGGGCGGACGGTGCAGCGAAGGCAGCGATATCCTGCTCGCCCACAAGGTGCCGGGCTGCTTCCTGCATCGCCTCTACATCCAACGGCTGGGCAACGTGCCAGCAGTAGCCCCTGCGAAGGGCCGGCCGCTCCCGCCCATTGTAGATCAGGTAGCGATACCAGCGCCTCTTTGCCTGGCGGCGCACCTGAAAGCTCAGCGGTACCTCACGGGCCGACCGCACGACGATGTCCTGAGGAAGACGGACGTTCAACGCCCGCACGAACACCTCCACCTCGTAGGGCGCCCGCGTCCGAAACGAAACCACCTGTCCCTCGGCGTGGACACCGGCGTCGGTCCGACCGGCCAGCGCCAGCCTCGTTCGTTCGCCTGTCAGCTTCTTCAGGGCTTTCTCCAGCTCCCCCTGGATGGTGGATGCATTCTTCTGATACTGCGACCCAGCATAGGCCGTTCCGTCATACTCCACCACCAGGGCAATTCTCCGAAGGGACCTTTCCTGCTCGGCCACCACGATGACAACTCGCCATTCGCCCGCCGGCAGGCAGGCTTCCTACTCCTCCCCCTCCTCCTCCTCCACCACCAGCTCTAGCTGAGCCATGCGGGCGCCATCGCCCTGACGCGACCCCAGCTTGATCATGCGCGTATAGCCGCCGGGCCGGCTGGCATAGCGAGGCCCGAGCTCGTCGAAGATCTTCTTCAGCACATCCTTGTCGCTCACGATGCGCAGAGCCCGTCGGCGAGCGTGAAGGGTTCCATCCTTGCCCAGGGTGATCACCTTCTCGGCGATGCCCCTCACCTCCCTGGCCTTGGCCTCGGTGGTGACGATCTTGCCGTAGCGTACAAGATCGGTGATCTGGTTGCGAAACATGGCCAGACGATGGCTTGCGGATCGACTCAGCCTGCGTCCGGCGATACGGTGCGCCATATCAGTCTAGCCCTTGCCCTCCTCGCCGGCCTCTCCCTCCTCGCCAGCCTCTCCTTTCAGCTTTAGAAGCATGCGCTGCCAGTCGGCCAACTCTTCGCCCTCTTCTTCAGCCACGGGCGCTGGCTTTTCCGCCTTAGCCTTAGCCTTAGCCTTAGCCTTAGCCTTAGCTCCTTCCTTCTCAGCCGGTGCGGCCACCGCCTCCTCGACGACCACCGCAGGCTCTCCCGCGCCGGCCACCGGCTCCGCCGTCACCGCCGCTGCCTCCTCACCGCGGCCAACCAGTGCCGGCAGCTCTTCCTCCCCGATAACCGAGGGGACCTCGACCGGCACCTCTTCCTCCACCGTCTCGGGTGGCAGGAAGTCCAGTTCCCGCAGCCGCGACTTGAGCTCCTCGTACGACTTTCGCCCGAAGTTGCGCAGGGCCAGAAGCTCGTCCTCGCCCTTCTCCAACACCTCCCCCACCGTCATCAGGCCGCTGCGCTTGAGGCAGTTGTAGGCCCGCACCGACAGGCTGAGGTCCTCAATGGCCGTGTTGTAGCGGTCGGGCGTGAGGACAGTGCCCGCCCCCAGGCCGCGTTCCACCACCGGCGGCGGCGGCTTACCCACCTGACTGAACAGGGAGAGCTGCTCCAAAAGGATATCGGCGCTCTGGCTTATGGCCTCCACGCCGGCGATGGTGCCGTCCGTCCACACCTCCAGTATCAGGCGGTCATAGTTGCTGATCTGGCCCACGCGCGTGCGCTCCACCCTATAGTTCACCTTGCGCACCGGCGTGAAGATGGCGTCCACGGGGATTACCCCAATGAGCAGTTCATCGCTTCCCCCCGCCGGGACGTAGCCGTGGCCCTGCTCCACGCTGAACTCCACCCTTAGCTCCCCCTCCGTCGAATCCAGCGTAGCCAGGTGCAGCTCAGGGTTGAGGATCTCGTAGTCCGGGGAAACTTGGATGTCGGCGGCGGTTATTCCACCCTCACGACCGGTCACCTCCAGCAAGAGCTTGCCCGGTCGGTCGGACAGAGCGCGCAGGCGCAGTTCTTTCACGTTCAGGAGGAACTCGATAGTGTCCTCCTTCATATGAGGAATGGTAGAGAACTCGTGCTGTATGCCATCGATACGCACGGAGGTGATAGCAGCGCCCGGCAGGGAGCTGAGAAGAATCCTCCTCAACGAATTACCAACGGTAGTGCCGAAGCCCGGCTCTAGAGGCTCGGCGACGATGCACGCGTAGTTCTCGTCGCCCTCCTCCACAATCTCAACCTGGGGAACAACCAGTTGGGTCACCGAGACCCACCTCCTCACTCTGGCAACAAGTGGTTGCTAACGAGAGTAGTACTCAACAACAGTGGCCGGGTCGAATTTAGCGCCAATGTCTTCCATCGTCGGTGGCGATAGCACCCGCCCCGTCATCTGTTCCCCGTCCAGGCTCAGCCAGGAAGGAAGGGACCGCTCAGCCACCTGCTCCTTGACTACCTGGAAGATCTCGCTCTTCGCCCCCCTCGCCGTCCAGCCGATGACATCGTTCACCTTGGTGCCGTGAGAGGGGATGTCGGCCTTGCGGCCGTTTATGCTGATGTGGCCATGGAGCACCAACTGCCGAGCCTGGTTGCGCGAATCGGCGAAGCCGAGGCGATAGACAACGTTATCCAGGCGCATCTCCAGAATACGCAGCAGATTCTCGCCGGTGATGCCCTTATGCCGCACCGCCTCCCTGTAATAGCGGCGGAACTGGCGCTCCAGCAGCCCGTAGGCGGAGCGCGCCTTCTGCTTCTCCCGCAACTGAAGGCCACGGTCGGACACCCTGCGGCGGCGCATGGAGCGCCGCCCGGGAGCGTAGGGACGGCGCTCAAACGGACAGCGGGGAGAATAGCACTTCTCCCCTTTGAGATAGAGCTTCTCGGCCAAGCGCCGACATATCCGACAAGCTGGTCCTGTGTAGCGTGCCACTAGCTCTCCTTCACTACCTAAGAGACAAATACCCCGGCCTACACTCGCCGCCGTTTGGGTGGACGACAACCGTTGTGGGGAATAGGGGTTACGTCGCGGATGCTCATCACCTGGATGCCCGCCCCCTGGAGGGAGCGAATGGCCGCCTCGCGACCGCTACCCGGACCCCTCACATAGACCTCCACCTGGCGCAGACCGTGCTCCATCCCCCGCTTGGCCGCCCTATCGGCCGCTATCTGTGCGGCGTAGGGAGTGCTCTTGCGAGAACCCTTGAAGCCCGCCGTGCCCGCGCTCGCCCAGGCGATCACGTTGCCGTTGGGGTCGGTAAGGGTAATGATAGTGTTGTTGAAAGTGGACTGAATGTAGGCACGGCCCACGGGAATGCTCTTCCGCTCCCGCCGTCGCGGCCGGCCTCGGCCCTTTTTTTCCGCCATAACCCTCCTCGCTGGTTACCTGTAGCTGGCCGTCCTACTTCTTAGTCATCGTCGCCCGCCGCCTGCCAGCCACCGTCTTGCGCGGGCCTCGCTTGCAACGAGCGTTGGTGCGGGTGCGCTGGCCACGGAGCGGCAGGCCACGCCGATGGCGCACCCCCCGATAGCAGTTGATCTCGATAAGGCGCTGGATGTTCTGCCGCATCCCCTTGCGCAGCTCGCCCTCCACCGTGTAGTTGCGATCGATAAACTCACGAATGCGGCTGATCTCGTCGTCAGTTAGATCCCGCACCTTGGTGGCAGGCTCCACTCGTGCGCTCTCGCAGATGTTGTGGGCCAGAGTGGGCCCTATGCCGTAGATGTAGCGCAGAGAGACACCCACCCGCTTGTCCCTGGGAATGTCCACGCCAGCGATACGCGCCATAATGCCTCCTCTACCCTTGGCGCTGCTTGTGCCGCGGGTTTTCGCAGATCACCCTCACCACACCCTTGCGACGGACGATCTTGCACTTATCGCACCGCCGCTTGACCGAAGCCTTTACCTTCATCGTCAATCCTACTCCCGCCGAAAAGCCTAGCGGAGCCGATAGGTAATCCTACCACGAGTGAGGTCGTATGGCGACAGTTCCACCAGCACCCGATCCCCGGGCAGGATGCGAATGAAATGCACCCGGATCTTGCCAGAGGCGTGGGCAAGAACCTGGTGCCCATTAGGCAACTCTACCCGAAACACAGCATTGGGCAGCGCTTGCTTTACTACGCCTTCGACCTCTATAGCCTCTTTCTTACCCATAAGCGGCCCGCGGACCAATCACCCCCAGATAGTTTACCAGCATCCTCACGGAAGCGTTAGCACCTCCGCCTCGCCCTCAGTGATCACTATCGTGTGCTCGAAGTGGGCGGCAAGGCTACCATCGGCCGTCCGCACCGTCCAGCCGTTGGAATCTTTTTTGGTTTGCCAATCGCCGGCGGTGACCATCGGCTCCAGGGCCAGGGTCATGCCCTTCTCGAGCAGCGGCCCCCGGTCGGGCGGCCCGAAGTTCGGCACCTGCGGCTCCTCGTGCATACTGCGCCCGACGCCATGGCCCACGTACTCCCGCACGACGGAGAAGCCGTTCCCTTCGGCGTGACTCTGGATAGCCGCCGAAATCTCCCCCAGACGAGCGCCAGCCTTCGCTGCCTTGATGCCCTGCCAGAGCGACTCCTCCGTCACCCGCACAAGGCGCTCGGCCACCGGGCTTGTCCTCCCTACCCCCACCGTGATGGCGGCATCGCCCACGAAACCCTTGTAGGTGGCTCCCAGGTCGATGCTCACAATGTCGCCCTCCTCAAGGACGCGGCCATCGGGTATGCCATGCACCACCTCGTCGTTCACCGAGACACAAACGCGCGCCGGATACCCCTGATAGTGCAGGAAGGTGGGGACCACCTTTCTCTTAGCGAACTCCCGCCGCACGATGTCGTCCAGCTTCTTCAGCATCAGCCCCGGCCGGATCTCCTGCCGCAGGATAGCCAAAACCTCAGCATCAGCCCGGCCCGCCTGGCGCATCAGCGCTATCTCCTCGGGCCCCTTCAGTTCGATAGGCATAGATTCTCGTGGGCTCCTCCCTAGGGACCATCCACAACCGCCAATAAGTCCTCAGCAACCTCCTCCACTGCCTTATCGCCGCTTATCTCCACCAGCTTGCCCCTCGCCCGGTAGTAGTCGATGAGGGGCGCCGTCTGCTCCAAATAGACCCCCAGTCGCCTTCGCACCGTCTCCGGCCTATCGTCCTCCCGCTGGTACAGCTCGCCGCCGCACTGGTCGCAACGGCCGGCCTGGCGCGGCGGCTGGAAGCGCTCCTGATAGACGCTTCCGCACTGGCGACAGTTCCAGCGGCCGGCCAGACGGCTCACCAGCTCGTTCTGCGGCACCTGGATATACAGAACCTTGTCGATGCCCTTGCCCTTCTGAGCCAGGGCCTCATCCAGAGCGGTCGCCTGCTCCAGCGTGCGGGGGAAGCCATCCAGCAGGCATCCACGAGCGCAGTCGCCCTGCGACAGGCGCTCCAGCAGCATGGCGATGGTCAACCGATCGGGCACCAGCTGGCCCCGATCGTAGTAGGGCTTGGCCTGCTTCCCCAGTTCCGTCTCCTGTCTAATGGCCTGCCTGAACAGTTCCCCTGTCGTGATGTGCACCAGACCCGTCTTTTCGGCCAGAATTGCTGCCTGGGTTCCTTTGCCAGCGCCTGGGGCACCAAAAAGGATAACGTACAAGGGCCCTCGTCTACCCCCTAGCGGATGAAGCCCTCGTACTGCCGCATCAGCAGCTGGGCCTCCAACTGGCGCATGGTATCCAGCACCACACCGACCACGATGATCAATCCGGCGCTGGTGATGCCCAGGGATAATCCCCCTCCGCGGCCTAGACTGAGGGCTTGCTCCCCCGTAAGGGCCGAGGCAACGAAAGGTATCACCGCAACAAAGCCAAGGAAGAGAGCACCAGCCCAGGTGATGCGAATGAGCACCCGCGTAATGTACTCAGCCGTGGGGCGCCCCGGCCGGATTCCGGGGATGAACCCCCCCTGCCGCTGCAGGTTCTCCGCCAGGTTCTGCTGCTGGAAGATAACCATCGTATAAAAGAACGCAAAGGTCACCACCAGAAAGAACAGAAAGATCCAGTAGCCCCAGTTTGAGGGGTCGAACACACCCTGAACCTTGCCCGCCACATCGGCTATCAAGCCGGTCTGGCCCTCCTTCAACATGCTGGCGACGTAAGCCGGAAAGATGACGATGGAGAAGGCGAAGATCAGAGGGATCATCCCTGCCGAGTTCACCCGCAGGGGGATGTGGGTCTGACCCGACTGGCGATACATCCGCCCGCCCCGGAACAGGCTGCGCGAGTACTGAACCGGGATGCGCCTCTGAGCTTCCTGGAAGAATACGATGATTCCAAGGATCATGACGATGAACACAACCAGCATCACGACGCCCGTCATGGCGGTCGAGGTGTATACCTCGGTCCAGATCATCCGCGGTATGCTGGAGACGATGCCCGCGAAGATGAGCACCGATATCCCATTGCCGATACCCTTCTCGCTGATCAGCTCGCCCATCCACACCAGGAACATGGTGCCGGCGGTCAAGGTGGTAATCATGGAAACGGTGGGCACCAATGCGTCGCCGGTAAGGCCGATCTTTGTCTCCGCCCCGAAACCACCCAGGTTGGAGATAAGAAAGAGCTGTCCGTAGCCCTGGACAATGCACATGGGTATTGTCAGATAGTGAGTGTAGATCTGGATCTGGCGGCGGCCCTGCTCCCCCTCCTTGGTCAAAGCCTGAAGCTGGGGCACTATGGGAACGAGCAGCTGCATGATGATGGAGGACGTCACGTAGGGGTAAACGCCCAGGGCAGCGACGCTCATGTTCCGCAGGGCACCCCCGCTGAAGATGTTGAGAAAGCCAAGGACGGCATTGCCCTCGAAGATGTCCGACAAGGCACCCGAGTCAATGCCTGGCAGCGGCAGGTTGGCCACAAACCGGAACACCACCAGCAATGACAGAGTGAACAGGATCTTCCGCCGGACGTCCGCCTGCTGGAAGGCGTCGATGACGGCCTGGAGAAGACGCGGCCTAGCGACCGTGGGCGCTCGCGCCACGAGCCACCTCCTCGACGCTTCCTCCAGCCGCCTCGATCTTCCCCTTGGCCGCCGGCGAGAACCTGTGGGCCCGTACTATCAGGGCCTTGGTTATCTCGCCGTCGCCCAGAACCTTCACCGGCTGTTTCAAAGTCTTGATAATTCCTACCTCGCGCAGAAGCTCTGGCGTTACCTCTGTGCCCTCCTCAAAGCGCTCCAGTTGCTTCACGTTCACAGGCACATACTCCACCCGGAAGATGTTGGTGAAGCCCCGCCGCCGGGGCAAACGCTTGATCAGAGGCGTCTGGCCGCCCTCGAAGCCCAGGCGAATCCCGACGCCGGAACGCGACTTCTGACCCTTCGAGCCGCGCCCCGAATAGCTACCGTGGCCACTGGCGTCGCCGCGGCCGACTCGCTTTCGCTTGTGACGAGATCCCTTAGGGGGCCTTAGCTCGTGCGCTTCCATCCCTACTCGCCCACCTCCTCCACCTCTACCAAATGGCGCACCTTTAGAATCATACCACGCACAACTCGCGAATCGCTATGTTCCACCGCCTGGCCCAACCGCCGCAGCCCCAGCGCGCGAATAGTCCGCCCCTGCCTTGGCTCGTAGCCGATGGCGCTCTTCTTCCACGTGATCCTCAGCTTGGCCATCGCTCTCTACACCTCGGCGACAGCCCGGGCACGACGGCTGGCCACCGCCGACCCGACATCCCTCATCTGAGAAAGCCCGAGCATGGTGGCTTTGACCACGTTGACCGCGTTGTCGCTGCCCAGGGACTTGGCCACCACATCCCGAATGCCCGCCATCTGCAAGACCGCTCTCATGCCCCCGCCGGCGATGAGGCCCGTGCCCGGCGGCGCCGGCTTCATCAACACCTTGGCGGCGCCAAAGTGGACCCTCACCTCATGGGGGATGGTCGTGCCCTTCATGGGAATCTTTATCAGGTTCTTGCGGGCTACCGTGGTAGCCTTACGGATGGCTTCGGGCACCTCCCTGGCCTTGCCTATCGCCGCCCCTACGCGGCCCTCGCCGTCGCCTACCACCACCACGGCAGTGAAGTGGAAGCGGCGGCCACCCTTCACCACCTTGGCCACCCGGTTAATGAACACCACCTTCTCGGCCAATTCCAGCTCCAGAGGCTCGATCTTCCCGGCAATGGCTATATACTTCCTGGGATTAGACATCTCCCCCCGTCCCTAGAACACGACCCCGCCCTGGCGAGCCGCGTCAGCCAGGGCCTTGACCCGTCCGTGAAACTTGTAGCCGCCGCGATCGAACACCGCCGTCCCGATCCCCTTCTCTAGGGCACGCTCGGCCAATCGCTGGCCCACAAGGCTGGCCACCTCCGTCTTGCGCTTGCCGTTGGCCTGTTGACGGATGTTCGCCTCCAGATCGGAGGCGGCTACCAGGGTGTGGCCTCCCTGATCATCGATCACCTGGGCATAGATGTGATTAAGGCTGCGAAAGACGCACAAACGTGGCCTCTCGGGGGTGCCCACGACCTTCTGGCGCACCCGCCGATGGCGACTCACTCGGGCTGCTCGCGCTGTCTTCTTGCCCTTCATGACTAATGCTGAATAGCCTTGCCCGCCTTGCCTGACTTGCGGCGGACCTTCTCGCCCTGATAACGGATGCCCTTGCCCTTGTAGGGGTCGGGCGGGCGCACAGCACGAATATCGGCTGCCACCTGGCCCACCAGTTCCCTGCTTAGGCCCTGCACCATCACCCTACTGGTGCCCTCCACCGTCAGGGTGATCCCAGGCAGGGGCTTCATCTCCACCGGCTGCGAGTAGCCCACCTGAAGCACCAGCTTCTCCCCCTGCATCTGGGCTCGATACCCCACACCGCGCAGCTCCAGCACCTTGCTGAAGCCTTCGGTCACGCCGGTCACCATGTTGGCCAGCAAACTGCGAGTGAGGCCGTGCAGCGAGCGATGCTCGGGCCGGTCACTCGGTCGGCTGACCAGGAGCTCGCCGTCATCCAGACGAATGCCAATGTCAGGGTGAAACTGGCGGCTCAGCTCCCCCTTGGGGCCGGTTACAGTGACTCGGGCACCCTCGATTTTCACCTTCACCGCCGGGGGAACGACTATCGGCTGTCGACCTATGCGAGACATTACCCCTTCCCTTACCACACGTAGCAGATGACCTCGCCGCCCACCTGCTGGCGCCAGGCCTCCTGCCCAGTCATTACCCCCTGAGGAGTGGACAGGATGGCGATGCCCATGCCGCCGTAGACGCGGGGGATCTCCCGCTTCTGCACATACACCCTCAGGCCGGGCTTGCTTACCCGCCGCAGACCGCTGACAGTGGGCTCCTTCTTGCCGCCGTAAACCAGGTCGATGCGGATGGCCTTCTTGACGCCGTCAGGCACTACCTGGAAGCCCTTGATAAAGCCCTCTTTCTTGAGCACCTTAACGATCGCGATCTTCACCTTGGAAGCTGGTACCTGAACAGACTCGTGCCCGGCCACCAGCGCATTGCGAATCCGCGTAAGCATATCGGCAATGGGGTCGGTCACCATACGCATCACCCCCTACCAACTGGATTTCTTGACCCCTGGCAATTTGCCCTCTAACGCGAGCTGGCGGAAGCAGATACGGCACAGGGCGAACCGGCGCATATAGGCCCGCGGCCGCCCGCACAGCCTGCAGCGATTCTTCTGCCGTACCATGTACTTCGGTTTCTTATAGAAGGCCTTATTGTACAGGGCCTTGCGGGTCAACGTTCCCTCCTTGCCCTGCCTGCCGCCAGGCAGGCTCAGCTACGGGCGAAGGGCATGCCCAAAAGCTCCAAGAGCCGCTTGCCCTCCTCATCGCTCCTAGCGGTGGTTACCACCGTCACCTGAAAGCCGCGAATGCGGTCGATCTTATCGTAGTCCACCTCAGGAAAGACCAGCTGCTCCTTGATGCCCAGGCTGTAGTTGCCACGGCCATCGAAGGAGTAGGGTGAAACCCCCTGAAAGTCGCGAATGCGGGGCAGGGCGGCGTTCACCATACGGTCGAACAGCTCGTACATCCGGTCGCCCCGCACCGTCACCGTAACGCCGATAGACATCCCCTTGCGCACCTTAAAGGCAGCGATAGACTTCTTGGCACGGGTGATCACCGGCCTCTGGCCGGAGATCGTCGCCACGTCCTCAGCCGTCGAGTCCAGGGCCTTCGGGTTCTGGATGGCCTCTCCCAGACCCACGTTCAGCATGATCTTCTCCAAGCGCGGCGCCTGCATCACGTTCTCGTAGCCGAACTCCTTCACGAGAGCCGGCACCACTTCCTCCCGATATCGTTCCTTGAGCCTGGGCGCCATCGCTATTACTCCTAGTCCAGGGGCTGATCGCAGTGGCTGCAGAAGCGCCCCTTGCCACTGCCCTCATGGAAGCGGAATCCCACCCGCGTTGGCTTGCTGCAGCTGTTGCAGATGATCATGACGTTCGACACGTGGATGGGCGCCTCCCTCTCAATGATCCCTCCCGGGCGGTCGGCGCGCGGTCGCATGTGACGCTTCACTATGTTCACACCGGTGATAATGACCCGCCTCTGACGCGGTATCACCTGGCGCACCACGCCCGTCTTACCTCTCTCCTTGCCCTTAATGACCAGCACCGTGTCTTCGCGCCTGATCTTGGCCATGCCTACACCACTTCCGGCGCCAAGGACACGATCTTCATGAAGTTCTTCTCCCGCAGCTCGCGAGCCACCGGCCCGAAGATGCGGGTGCCCCTGGGATTGAGGTTATCGGCCAGGATGACAGCAGCGTTGTCATCGAAGCGGATGTGGCTGCCATCGGGGCGGCCGTAGGTCTTGACCACCCGCACCACCACCGCTCTGACCACCTCCCCCTTCTTCACTGAAGAGCCGGGAGCAGCCTGTTTGATCGTACCCACAAAAACGTCGCCCACGCGGGCATAGCGACGGCCTGAACCACCCAGCACCCGAATGCACATGATCTGGCGGGCGCCGGTGTTGTCGGCCACCTTGAGGCGCGTAGACGACTGGATCATGATTCCTGCGTTTCTTTCTCCTCAGGCTGCGATTGCTCCTCCTCAGCCTGCGGTTGCTCTTCCTCCGCGGCCTCCGGTGCCTCTTCCTCCACGGCCTCCGGCGCCTGTTCCTCCGCAGCCTCCGGCGCCTGTTCCTCCACGGCCTCCGGTGCCTCTTCCTCCACGGCCTCCGGCGCCTGTTCCTCCACGGCCTCCGGTGCCTGTTCCTCCGCAGCCTCCGGCGCCTGTTCCTCCGCAGCCTCCGGTGCCTCTTCCTCCGCAGCCTCCGGTGCCTGTTCCTCCGCGGCCTCCGGCGCCTGTTCCTCCGCAGCCTCCGGTGCCTCTTCCTCCGCAGCCTCCGGTGCCTGTTCCTCCGCGGCCTCCGGCGCCTGTTCCTCCACCGGCGGTGCCTCTTCCTTTGACGGCGGGGCTTCAGCAGCCGTTGCCTCGTCCAACTCCCTCACCTCCTCAGCCACCTCCTCCTCGATGATAGCTTTCTCTTCCTCAGGCAGAGCAGCGGTGACCAGGATCTCGGCCACCCGCCAGCGCTTGTCCCGCGATAGGGGCCGCGTCTCCACGATGATCACCTTGTCGCCCACCTGACAGGCGTTCTCCTCGTCGTGGGCCTTGTAGCGCCTCACCCGCCGCATGATCTTCTTGTACAAGCGATGGCGCTTCAAGACTCCCACTGCCACCACCACCGTCTTCGACATCTTGTCGCTGACCACCACCCCCACACGGGTCTTCCGGCCACCGTAACGGACTTTCGCCATCCTACTCCTTCTCGGCGGCCGCCTGGGCAGCCAACTCCCGCTCATTCTGGATGGTCTTCAGCCGGGCAATCCGCCGCTTAACCTGACTGATCAGCCGGTAGTTGGCCTCCTGGCGGGTCATCCAGCGCAGGCGCAGGGAGAAGAGACGACGGTGGGCCTCCTCCATCTCCTTGGCCAGGTCGCCATCGGAGAGGCGGCGAATCTCATCAGCCTTTCGGTTGACCCTTGTCACCACCACCTCCTAGGCCAACACTTCGCGCGCCACCACCCGGGTGGGAATAGGCAGCTTGTGCGAGGCCAGGCGCATGGCCTCCCGCGCCACATCCTCCTGCACGCCAGCGATCTCGAACAGAATCCTCCCCGGCCTGACCACCGCCACCCAGTGGTCGGGGGCAGCCTTCCCGCTGCCCATACGCGTCTCCGCTGGCTTCTTAGTGACCGACTTATCCGGGAAGACGCAGATCCACACCTTGCCGCCACGCCGGATGTGGTGGGTGATGGCTCGACGGGCAGCCTCGATCTGGCGAGCGGTCATCCACGTATGTCCCAGGGCCTGAAGGCCGAACTCGCCGAAGGTCAGGCTGTTGCCAGCGCTGGCTTTGCCCCTGCGCCGGCCTCGATGAACCTTCCGATGCTTCACTCGTTTAGGCTGCAGCATGGCTGCTCACTCCCCCGGGCTGAGCGAGGGGGACTCCTCCTCTCCCGGTCGTTCCTTGGCCTCGGGCGCAATATCGCCCTTATAAATCCAAACCTTGACGCCGATGCGACCCAGCATGGTGGCGGCCTCGGCGGTGCCGTAGTCAATGTCCGCTTTCAGGGTGTGCAGGGGCACTCGCCCCACCATCTCCGTGTCCTGGCGCGACATCTCCCTGCCACCCAGACGCCCCGACACCTTGATCTTGATACCCTCTACCCCCCGCTGCATAGTTCGGGCCACCGCCTGCTTCATCGCCCGCCGATGGGACACTCGCCGCGACAACTGATCTGCCACCGCCCTGGCCACCAGGGAGGCGTCCATCTCCGGCATGCGGATCTCGACGATGTTCACCCGCATGCGCCGGCCAGCCAGCTTCTCCAGCTCCTTGCGCACCTCGTCCACCCGCTGGCCACCGCGGCCGATCACTATGCCCGGCCGCGCCGTGTGAATGGTCACCGTGACCTGGTTGGCGTTGCGGTCGATCTCCACATTGGACACCCCGGCGTCGATCAGCATTCGACTGAGGGTCCGCCGGATAGTCAGGTCCTCGTGCAGCAGCTCGGTGTACGCCTTCTCAGCGAACCACCTGCTCTGCCAGCCGTAGATATAGCCGAGGCGAAAGCCGTGAGGGTGAACCTTCTGACCCATGCTAGCCTCCAACCTCCTCTACTATGACCGTAACGTGGCTGCGTCGCTTCAGGATGGGAGAAGCACGGCCGCGGGGGCGTGCCCGCCATCGCTTCAGCGTGGGGGCATCGCCAGCATAAGCGGCGATGACCCGCAGGTAACGGGGGTCTATCTGGTAGTTGTTCTCGGCGTTGGCTGCCGCCGACCGCACCGCCTTGGCCACCACCGTGGCATGAGGCGACGGCATATGGCGCAGGCGAGCCAGAACCTCGGTCACGCTTCTCCCTGGCAACTGCTCGAGGACAAGCCTTATCTTCTTGGGCGATACGGCCACGTTCCTGGCCACGGCTCTCACCTGCATACTACATCCCTACCGCCGGCGCACCTTGACAAACTTCTCCGACCGACCACCGTGGCCCCGGAAGGTGCGCGTCAGGGCGAACTCCCCCAGGCGGTGGCCGACCATGTTCTCGGTGATAAAGATCGGCACATGGCGCCGGCCGTCGTACACGGCGATGGTCAGGCCCACCATCTGGGGCATGATGGTGGAGGCCCGCGACCAGGTGCGAATGATCGTCTTCTGGCCGGACCGCTGCACCGCCTCGACCTTCTTCGCCAGCTTGGCTTCTATGAATGGCCCCTTCTTGGTCGATCTGGTCAACGCCTACCCCCTACCTGCCACCGCGACGTCGCACAATGTACTTGTCGCTGCCCCTGCGCCGACGCGTGCGATAACCCAGCGCCGGCTTGCCCCACGGCGTCTTGGGCCCCGGCATACCGATGGGAGCCTTGCCCTCACCGCCGCCGTGAGGGTGATCGCGCGGGCTCATGGCCGAGCCGCGCACCGTGGGCCGCCGCCCCATGAGGCGGGCACGCCCTGCCCGACCGAGCTTGATCTGGCTGTGCTCAACGTTGCCCACCTGGCCGACAGTTGCCAGGCAGTCAGCCAGGATCTTCCGTATCTCCCCCGAGGGCAGGCGCACGAGCACGTATCGCTCCTCTTTGGCCATCACCTGGGCAGCAGCACCAGCACTGCGCACTAGCTGGCCGCCCCGCTTCAAGAGCAGCTCCACGTTGTGCACCGCTGTGCCCGCTGGTATCCTCCTCAGCGGCAGGGCATTGCCCGGCCGTATTTCCGCCTCAGGGCCGGACATCACCGTATCCCCCACCTTCAGGCCCACCGGCCACAGGATGTAGCGCTTGTCGCCGTCGGCGTAGTGGACGAGGGCGATGCGCGCCGAGCGGTTGGGATCGTATTCGATGGCTGCCACCTTGCCCGGCACACCAAACTTGTCCCGCTTGAAATCGATAAGGCGCAGCATCCGCTTGGCGCCGCCGCCGCGGTGGCGCACGGTGATCCGCCCCTGACGGTTGCGACCCGCCTTCTTCTTCAGGGGTACCGTCAGAGACTTCTCCGGCTTCTTCTTGGTTATCTCCTCGAAGGTGTAGCCGGTCGCTCCCCGGCGGCCGGGAGACGTGGGCTTGTACTGCTTAATCCCCATCTCTACACACCCTCGAACAGTTCGATCTTGTCCCCTGGTGCCAGGGTGACAATAGCCTTCTTCCAGGCGGGAGCGAGGGTCTGCCTTCTGCCCCAGCGGCGCTGCTTGCCCCTCACGTTCATCACGTTGACTGCCAGCACCTGCACATCGAAGGCCTTCTCCACCGCCTGCTTGATCTGGATCTTGTTGGCTCCTCTCGCCACCCGAAAGGCGTACTTGTTCTCGGCCAGCAGGTACGAGCCCTTCTCGGTCACCAGCGGCCGCTCAATCACGTCATAGGGGTGAATGGCCTTGGGCATCCTAGCTCGCCTCCTGCCCACCGGCTGCCACGCCCGCTCTCGGCCGCCGCTGCCCGGCGCGATCGCCACCCCAAAGGGCCTCGCAGCGGCGCACCGCCGCCACCGTCATCACCAGATTACGATGGCTAATCATGTCCAGCACATTCAGGTAGGCGGCGGGCAGAACCTTCGTCTTCGGTATGTTACGGGCGCTGACCTGCACGCTGCGGTCCGGCTCGCCGGTGACGATGAGAGCCGAGCGCTCGATGCCGAGGTTGCTCAGGACGCTCACCATCTCTTTGGTGCGCGGCTTCTCCAGGGCCAGCTCTTTGACCACCACCAGGCGGTCGTCGGCCACCTTACCTGATAGCACCGAGCGGATGGCCAGCCGCTTCATACGCTTGGGCAATGCCTGGCGGTAGCTACGAGGCTTGGGCCCGAAGGCCGCACCGCCGCCCCTCCGCTGGGGCGCACTAGCGGGCCCCGCGCGCGCCCGGCCGGTGCCCTTCTGGACACGGACCTTGGCCGTGCTGCCTCGCACCTCGCTCCGCGTCTTGGCGCTGGCGCTGCCGGCCCGCTGATTGGCCTGCTGGGCCACAAAGGCCTGATGCACCACCGCCAGGTTCGGCTCGATGGCGAATACCTGGTCATCCACCGTGATGGGCTTCAACTTGGCTCCCTGGGCGCTGTATACGCGAAGCTTCACGACTTCTCGCCTTCTGTATCCTCGGCCGGCGGCTCCTCGGCCGGCGCCTCCTCGGCGGGGGGCTCCTCAGCCGATGGCTCCTCAGCCGATGGCTCCTCGGCCGGTGGCTCCTCAGCCGACGGCTCCTCGGCTGGGGGCTCCTCGGCCGACGGCTCCTCAGCCGGCGGCTCCTCAGCCGACGGCTCCTCGGCCGGTGGCTCCTCAGTCGGCGGCTCCTCAGCCGACGGCTCCTCAGCCGACGGCTCCTCAGCCGACGGCTCCTCAGCCGATGGCTCCTCGGCCGATGGCTCCTCAGTCGGCGGCTCCTCGGCCGGTGGCTCCTCGGCCCGCGGCTCCTCGGCCGACGGCTCCTCAGTCGGCGGCTCCTCAGTCGGCGGCTCCTCAGTCGGCGGCTCCTCGGCGGGGGGCTCCTCGGCCGGCGGCTCCTCGGCCGGCGGCTCCTCAGCCCGCGGCTCCTCAGCCCGCGGCTCCTCAGCCGGCGGCTCCTCAGCCGGCGGCTCCTCCACCATCTTCTCTTCCGCCTCCGCCTCCTCGGCCTTCCTCTCGACCACCCGCCACTTCACGGCCTGCTTGCGGGCCAGGCGAATGCGCAAAAGGCCATCCTTAGCCCCGGGCACGGAGCCCTTGACCATGATCACCCCTCGCGCCGGATTGGAGTCCACAACCTCTAGGTTACGCACCGTGACCTTCACGGCGCCCATGTGACCGGCCATCTTCAGGCCCTTGATCACCCGCCCGGGGCTGGCGCTCGCTCCGATGGAGCCGGCGGCGCGATGGCGGTCCGACTGGCCGTGAGTCTTGGGCCCGCCACGGAAGCCGTGTCGCTTCACCACACCGGCGAAGCCCCGGCCCTTGGATATGCCGCTCACGTCCACCAGGTCGCCGGGCTCGAAGATCTCTGCCCCCACTCGCTGGCCCACCTGCCACTGGCCGATCTCGTCCACGCCGAACTCCCGCAGGTAGCGGAACAAGCCCAGGCCCTTGAAGTGCCCCTTCATCGGCTCGTTGACCCGCCTTCGCACCCCGAAGCCCAGCTGGACGGCCTCATAGCCGTCGCTGTCCTTGGTCTTCACCTGAAGGACGGTGCAGGGCCCGGTCTCGATGACCGTCACCGGCACCACCGTGCCGTCGCGCTCGAAGATTTGCAGCGTACCCAGCTTGCGGCCCAAAAGTCCTTCGATCATGACTACAGCTTGATCTCGATGTCCACACCTGCAGGCACCTGCAGGCGCATCAGAGCGTCCACCGTCTTGGATGTCGGTTCCACAATGTCGATAAGCCTCTTATGAGTGCGAATCTCGAACTGCTCCCGCGAATCCTTGTCCACGTGCGGCGAGCGGATGACGCAGAACTTCCTGATCTCCGTAGGCAGTGGCACAGGACCAGCCACCACTGCCCCCGTCCTCTCCGCCGCCTCGCAGATGAGAGCGGCAGACTGGTCAAGGATGCGATGATCATAGGCCTTTAGGCGAATGCGTATCTTCTGTCTGGGCATGGCCTACCTTCTCACGTATCCTCTCACCCGCCCCAGCAGCACCTCGGCCACCGAGCTCGGCACCTCCTCGTAGTGGTCGAACTCCATAGTGTAGGTAGCCCGACCTTGCGTCAAGGAGCGCAGGCCGGTGGCATAGCCAAAGGTCTCGGCCAGGGGTACCAGGGCACGAATTAACCGCATATGGCCCCGCTGGTCCACCATCGTCACGTGGCCACGGCGGGCGTTGACGTCGGCGAGCACGTCGCCGAAGAACTGCTCCGGCGTAGCCACCTCTACCTCCATGATTGGCTCCAGCAAGATGGGCTTTGCCCGCGACAGGGCCTTCCGCATGGCCATCGAGCCGGCCATCCGGAAGGCCAGCTCGGAGGAGTCCACCGGATGATAGCTGCCATCCACCAGGGTCACTTCCACATCGACCACCGGGTAGTTAGCCAGCACGCCCGTCTCTAGGGCTTCCTTCACACCTCGCTCCACCGGCCCGATGAACTCGCGGGGGATGGCCGCGCCGACTATCTTGGCCACGAACTGGAAACCGGCGCCCCGCTCGCGGGGTGCCACCTCCAACTCCACCACGCCGTACTGGCCGTGGCCGCCCGTCTGGCGGATGAAACGACCCTCGGTCTTGGTCGGACGGGTGATGGCCTCCTTGTAGGCCACCTCCGGCTTGCCCACATTGGCTTCTAGCCGGTACTCCTTCATCATCCGGTCGACGATGACCTCCAGGTGGAGCTCGCCCATGCCGGAGATAATCGTCTGGCCCGTCTCATCGTCATAGCGGGTGCGGAAGGTGGGGTCCTCCTCCGACAGCCGTCCCAGCGTTTCGCTCATGCGGTCCTGGTCTTCTTTGGTTCTGGGCTCAAGGGCTACGGAGATGACCGGCTCGGGGAACTTGATGGCCTCCAACACGATGGGATGGCTCTTATCGCAGATCGTGTCGCCGGTGAAGGTCTTCTTCAGGCCGACGGCCGCCACGACGGTGCCCGCGTACGTCTCCTGAATGTCCTCTCGCTGCTGGGCGTGCATGCGCAGCAGGCGGCCAATACGCTCCCGCTCGCCGCGGCTGCTGTTGTAGACCAGGGAGCCCTGGCCAACCTTGCCAGAATAGACCCGAAAATAAGACAAACGCCCCACATAGGGGTCGGCCACGATCTTGAAGGCCAGGGCGGCGAAGGGCTCATCCTCGGCAGCCTGCCGCTCGATCGTCTCCCCCGTCTTGGGATGGACACCCTTGATGGGTGGCACATCCACCGGTGCCGGCAGGTAGTCGATCACCGCATCCAGCAGGGGCTGGATGCCTCTGTTGCGCATGGCGCTGCCGCAGAGGACGGGGGTGACCACGTTGGCCACGGTGGCACGGCGGACAGCCTTGTCCAGCTCGGCGGCTGGTATGTGCCGCCCCTCCAGGTAGCTGATGAGCAGCTGGTCGTCCAGCTCGGCCACCGCCACCACCAGCTCCTCCCGGCGTATCCTCGCCTCCCCCAACGAGCTGATAATGAGCTCGCCTGCCCCTGGAGCCACTGCGTCCGCCTTCGGCAGGGCATCCATGAACTCCTCAGGCCAGCCGTTGCGATCTTCGCCGTACCTCTCGGGCAGGGGAACCTTCACGGGCTCCTCGTCCTTATCGGCGGGGAACAGCCACGCCACCTCTTTTACCAGGTCGATGACCCCCAGGTACTTCTCCTCCACGCCCAGGGGGATCTGGACGGGTAGCGGCCGCCCTCCCAGCCTGTCGCGGATCATGGCCACTGTGCGCCAGAAGTCGGCCCCCACCCGGTCCATCTTGTTGACGAAGGAGATACGGGGGATGTGATAGCGATCGGCCTGGCGCCATACCGTCTCCGACTGGGACTGCACGCCGGCCACAGCGTCGAAGAGGACAATGCCGCCGTCCAGCACCCGCAGGCTGCGCTCCACTTCCACCGTGAAGTCCACGTGGCCGGGCGTATCCACGATGTTGATCATGTGCTCCGCCCACTCGCAGGTGGTGGCGGCGGCAGTAATAGTAATCCCTCGCTCCCGCTCCTGAGCCATCCAATCCATCACAGCCGTGCCCTCGTCCACCTCGCCGATCTTGTAGGTGCGGCCGCTGTAGAAGAGGATACGCTCGGTAACCGTCGTCTTGCCCGCATCTATGTGGGCGATGATCCCTATGTTGCGAACCTTTTCGATGAGCACAGGTCTAGTCATGGCTTTATCTTCAGATCATTGGGAGAGGGAAAACGTTAGGCGTTCATGAGTGAGGTCGCTGCACAGAGGTTACCATCGGTAGTGAGCGAAGGCCCTGTTGGCTTCAGCCATGCGGTGGGTGTCGTCGCGGCGCTTAACAGTGACGCCTTGGCCGGCGGCGGCATCCATCAGCTCGGAGGCCAGCCGCTCGGCCATGGGCTTCCCCGTGCGAGCACGCACCGCCGTCAAGATCCAGCGTATGGCCAGTGACATCTGCCGCTCCGGCCGTACCTCCAGGGGGATCTGGTAGGTGGCGCCACCTACACGCCGGGGCCGCACCTCCAGAATAGGCTTGGTATTGCGTATCGCCTGCTCGAATACCTCCACAGGGTTACGCCGGGCCCGCTGCTCGATAATGTCCAGAGTGTCGTACATGATCCGCTCGGCGGTACTCTTCTTCCCGTCCCTCATCAGTTTGTTGATGAACATCTGCAGCCAGACGCTATTGTGCTTAGCATCAGGCGGTACCCGCCTACGGATGACCCTGCCTCGCCTCGTCATTGCTCTGCCTGCCCTACTTGAGTTCCTCAGTGCGACGCGTGCCGTACTTGCTGCGACTCCGCTTCCGCCCCACCACCCCTTGGGAATCGAGGGCCCCGCGAATGATATGATAGCGCACCCCCGGCAAGTCCTTCACTCTCCCTCCCCGGATGAGCACTACCGAGTGCTCCTGAAGGCTGTGCCCCTCGCCAGGGATGTAGGCGGTAACCTCCATCCCGTTGGTCAGACGCACCCGCGCCACCTTGCGCAGGGCGGAGTTAGGCTTCTTGGGCGTCACCGTCCGCACCTGGACGCAGACTCCCCGCTTCTGAGGAGCCCCCTGCTCCCGCACCATCCTGTTCCTCAAAGCATTGTAGGAAAAGCGCAGGGCTGGCGCCTTGGTCTTCCTGACCACCTTCTTGCGCCCCTTACGCACCAACTGATTAATGGTGGGCAAATCCTCCCCCTTAAAACACAGCGAAAAAGGCCGAAAGCCTTATTTCTGAACCAGTACGACGGTGAGGCTTCCGCCCCCATCAGTCCGCCGACCGTTGTCACTTTGGGGTCTTTCGACCTGTACGTATTTACGTATAGCGTATATACGCAATGGACGCCAGACGCCAACGTTAGACTATATCAAACTTCGCGCGCTGTCAAGAGCACTCACACGCCCGCGTAGGTGTGGAGACCGCTCACCCACAGGTTGACCGCGAAGTAGGTGAACAGCACCGCCAGGAAGCCCGCCACCAGCAGCACCGCCGACCGCGTTCCCTGCCAGCGTCGCAGGCCCCGCATGTGCAGATAGCCGGCGTAGATGAGCCAGGTCACCACAGACGACGTCTCCTTGGGGTCCCAGCCCCAGTAGCGCCCCCAGGCCGAGTTGGCCCAGTAGGCGCCCAAAGCTATCCCCAAGGCCAGCAAGGGAAAGCCCACCATCACCGCGCGATAGCCGACCTCCTCCAGGACGGCAGCCCTGGGCAGCCGCGGGAAGCGGTTCCTCTCCCCCTGAACGAGGTACATCACCGCCGCCCCGAAGGAGACGCTGAGCGCGCTATAGGCCAGAACCATCATCGCCACGTGGGCAGTGAGCAGCGGCTCGTTCCGGAGGGCCGGCACCAGCGGTCGCACATCCGAGGGAAAGAAGGCGGCCGCTGCCGCCAACAGGCCCAGGACGACCGGCTGAACGAAGGCCCCCAGCGTGCGCTGTCCATACCAGCGCTCGAACACGGCGTAGGCCAGCGACGTGCCGCCAGCGAAGGCCACTGTGAACTCCCACATGTTGGACCAGGGTGCGTGGCCGCTGGCCCGCCAGCGAGCCACCAGGGCGGCAGCCAGAAGAGCCGCCACCAGCCAGGTGGCCAGGGTCGCGGCCTGACCGATCGAGGCCGGCAGCCGCTCCCAGGAGGTTACAGTCAGGGTCTGGCCGTTGGTAGCCAGCCGTCGCAGGGCCAGGCGGACGCCGAAGGCGTGGCCCCAGTAGAGCAGAGTGGCCGTGGCCGTAGCGGCCAGGGCCAGCCAGAACATATTGACCGAAAGCTGCTCCATGCCATGTATCATCTGCCCTGCACTAGGGCCAGGAACTCAGAGCGAGCGAATGTCCCCTTGCGAAAGGGTCCCCGCACTGCCACCGTCACCACTCGCGTGCCCGGCTTCTGGGCGCCCCGCATGCTCAGGCAGAGGTGCTCTGCCTCCAGCACAACCCCCACACCGTCGGCATCCACGGCCTCCAGAATGCACTCGGCCAGCTGGCGGGTCAGACGCTCCTGAACCTGGGGCCTCCTGGCCAGGATGTCCAGCGCCCGGGCGATCTTGCTGATGCCCACCAGGCGACCATTGGGAACATAGCCCACGTGCGCCACTCCGTAGAAGGGGAGAAAATGATGCTCGCACAGGGAGTAGAAGGGGATATCCCTGAGGATTACCGGCTCATCCTTCTCCCCCTGGAAGCCGCCCCGTAGCACCTCCAAGGGGTCCTGGCAGAGGCCCGAAAAGAGCTCGGCATACATCTCGGCGATGCGCCGAGGCGTCTCGGCGAGCCCCTCCCGCTGCGGGTCCTCGCCGATGGCCTCGATGACCTGTCGCATCGCCTCAGCGATCTTGGCGCGATCTAACACGTCCCCTGGCCTTAAGGAAAGTCCGCGCCTGAATCACCGGCAGCGGCCAGGTGTCAGGCGCGGTCGCAAATTGGCAGCTTGACGACATTGTACAGGCGGGCCCATCCCAGGATCAATCAGTACAAATGTGGGGTATGCATCTATGCCACGCCCATGGCCTTCTCCACAGCGGCCAGGTCGGCGGGCACCTCCCGGATCTCGGTGGGGATAGCCATGGCCGTCTCAGGGTCCTTAAGGCCACTGCCGGTGATGATGCAGACGATGGTGCTGCTACCGAGGTCCAGCCCCTGGCGGCTCATCTTGAACAAGCCCGCCACCGACGCCGCCGAGGCCGGCTCGCCGAAGATGCCCTCCTCCTGGGCCAGCAGACGGTATGCATTCAGGATCTCCTCATCGCTCACCGCCTCGATCACGCCGCCCGAGGCGTCGCGAGCGGCCTCCGCCCCCTTCCAGCTCGCCGGGTTGCCGATGCGTATAGCCGTGGCCACCGTCGCCGGCTCCTCCACCGGCCTCCCCAACACGATGGGCGCCGCCCCTTCGGCCTGGAAACCCATCATCCGCGGCCTCTTGGTGGCCTTCCCCCTCTGGTGATGCTCCACAAAGCCTCGCCAGTAGGCAGTGATGTTGCCAGCATTGCCCACCGGAATAAATAGGTAGTCGGGAGCATCGCCCAGGTGATCAATGATCTCGAAGGCGGCCGTCTTCTGGCCCTCCAGGCGATAGGGATTCAGGGAGTTAACCAAGGCGATGGGATGCTTGTCGGTGATGGCCCGGGCCAGGGACAGGGCCTGGTCGAAGTTGCCCTCCACAGCGATCACCTGGGCACCATGAGCCACCGCCTGGGCCAGCTTCCCCTGAGCGATATTCCCCTTCGGCACGAGAACATAGGCCCTGAGGCCGCAGTGGGCAGCGTAGGCTGCGGCGGAGGCGCTGGTATTGCCGGTGGAAGCACAGAGCACTGCCTTTCGCCCCTCCTCTATCGCCTTGGCCACCGCCACCACCATTCCGCGGTCCTTGAAGGAGCCGGTAGGGTTGCAACTCTCCAGCTTGAAGTAAAGGGGGCCACAGCCCAGGCGGGCCTCCAGCCGCTGGGAGCGCACCAGAGGCGTCTCCCCCTCCCCCATGCAAACAAGGGGAGTGGCATCCGTTAGCGGTAGATAGTCCCGATAGCGGCGCAGTACGCCAACTCGGTCACTCGCCGCCCAGCTTGAGGTCACGCTGCTTCATCTCCTTCAGTTCCTGTTCCATGGCGGCCAACTGGCGGCGTTTCTGACGTTCCTGGAACTGGCTCAGCTTGCGCAGGTAGCCCACCACCTGCTGGCGTTGTTCACGTATCTGCTGCTGGAAGGCCGCCAGGCGCTCCATCTGCGTCTGGACCTTGCTCTCCATCAGCTCCAGGGCGCGAGCATGGTCTTCGGCGTGCTGCTGCCGCTCTCCCATTGCCTGCTCCAGCGCCTTCAGCCGCTCGCCCAAGCGCTGGCCGTCCATGCGCAAGTGCTCCTGAACATCCGCCAGCTCCTGGTGAACCACCCGATCCTCGCTCAGGATGGTCACCTGCTCGCCCAGGCGGCGCACCTGCTCGACCAAGAGTTGCACGCGCTCGGACAGGATGGAGTCCTGCTTGATCAAGGCGTCGGCCTCGCCGTGCAGACGTCTCGACTCCTCTTCCAGGCGCTTGACAGCCTCGCTGTGCTTACCCGTCTTCGTCGCCACGTCTTCGATGCCCTTTTCCACACCTTCCAGCCGCTTCTCCAGGAGAGAGGCATCCTCCCGAAAGCGCCGCCCGCCCTCCTCCACCGCCAGCATGCGCCCCTCGTAGGATTGAACCAGCCTCTCCACGGCCTCCAGGCGGCGCAGGGAGACACTGTGCTCCTCCCTCTGCCGCTCAGCGGCCGCCTGCTGCTGACGCATCACCTCTTCGATGCGGCTCTGACTGGCCAGTTGGCGCTCCTGAAGACGCCCCAGTTGTTCCTTGGCCTGGCGCACCTCGTCCTGAAGGTGGGGGAAGGCCGCAAGATGTGAGGCCAGGCCGGAGAGAACATCTTCCCCCTTCTGCACACTCTCCGCCAGGTTCCAGACCTGGTTTTGCACCTGCTCCACCTGCTGCTGCAGCTTATAGAGCTGGCTCTTGGCCTGCCGCAGCTCCTCCTCCAGCCAGGGAACAGCGCCGGCCGAGGGAGCTTCCGCCTCCGCCGCACGAGGATTGGCCTTTGGCTGCTTCTTCTCCGCGCCCATCGATATCCCCCCTCCCTGCCGTAGGCCCGTCAGCTTTCCACCCGCAACAGGTTGCCGATGCGGCTCACCACCGCCAGCTTGCCCGCCTCCTTGATGGTTTTCTGCACCGACTCCTCGCGGGCAACGTGGGTCATGATCACCAGCTCCGCCGTCTGGGCCACCTCATCGCTCTCCTTCTGGATGACCGAGGCGATGCTCACGCCGTGGTCGCCGAAGCAGCGGGCGATCTGAGCCAGCACGCCAGGCTCGTCGGCCACCTCCATGCGCAGATAGTAGCGCGTGGTCAGTTCGGCCATCGGCTTCGTGCGCAGCGGCCGGCCCGCTCGCCAGGGCAAGCGGTCTCCCTTTCGACCAGCCTTGGCCGCTGCCACGCTATGAGCGGCGTCCATGACATCCGCCACGATAGCGCTGGCCGTGGGAAGGGGACCCGCCCCCGGCCCCTGAAACAGCACCCGACCCAACAGATCGCCCTCCACCTGAACCGCGTTGAGCACCCCGTCCACGTTGGCCAGAAGCTCCTCCTTGGGCACGAACGACGGGTGCACCCTGGCATCCACGCCGTCCTCCCCCGTTCTGGCCACCGCCAGGAGCTTGATAGCATAGCCCAAGTCCTGAGCGTAGCGGAAGTCGCGGGTGTTGAGGCTGGTGATCCCTTCGCGGTAGACATCGTCTGGGTGGACATGAGTGTGGAAGGCCAGGCTGGCCAGAATCGCCAGCTTGTAAGCGGCATCGAACCCCTCCACGTCGTTAGTGGGATCAGCCTCGGCGTAGCCCAGGGCCTGCGCCTGCCTCAGCGCCTCCTGGAAGTCCAGCCCCTCTTTGCTCATGCGGGTGAGAATGTAGTTGGTGGTGCCGTTGATGATCGCCCGAATGGAAGTGATCTCGTTGGCCGAAAGGTCCCGTCGGAGGGGACCGATGACGGGGGTGCCACTGCCGACGCTGGCCTCGAACAGGATATCCACCCCATGCTCCTGGGCCAGGGCCAACAGCTCGTGGCCATGCTTGGCCATGACCTCCTTGTTAGCGGTCACTACGTAGCGACCGGAACACAGGGCCTCCTTGATGAAATCATAGGCCGGCCGCTCGCCGCCCAGGAGCTCGATGACGATATCCACCGCCTCGTCGTCCAGCGCAACGTGGGGGTCATCGCTGACCAGGCTGCGGTCCACCGGCACGCCATCAGCCTTGTAGAGGTCGCGCTCCAGAATGTGGCGCAGGGTTAGCTGAAACCCTAGTTGCTCGGCGTAGGCCGGCCCCTTCTCCACGAGGGTGCGGGCCACGCCGCTGCCTATCACCCCCAGGCCCAGCAAAGCGATCTGTATCTGGTCCTGCCCCGCCATCGTTTCCTGTCCTACTAGCCGAAAGCCTTCTCGAATGCCCACTCGAACTTGTCGATGTCTTCTAACAAGGGCTGGATATCAGGCACGGTAAGGAGAGTCCGCTGCTCACCCATCCAAAGGGAGAAGTAGCTGCTGCTGATGCGGCCCCGCTGATCGTCCGTCACCTCCCGGTCGCCCTCCTTCTCCTCCACCTCAAAGATGAAGTAGCCGCCCCGCCCAGGGATGGGCTGGCTGAGAGTCCCCACCTCCAGATCGAACACCTCGACGGCGTACGATAGGTCCAGCTCATCGCGCGCCAGCCAGTCGCGCTCGCCCCCTTCCTCCTTGGTAGCGCTATCCAGGGAGAGCTCCCGCGCCAGGTCGCCGAAGTCTTCTCCCCCATCCAGCCGTTCCAGCAGCGAGCGGGCCTCATCCTCTGTGCCCACCAGGATCTGGCGCATCCTCACCTGCTCGGTGGTCTGGGGCACAGACAGGGAAAAGACCTCCTGCACCTTCCGGCTTAGAACGTCGGCCTCCACCACCCGCCGATGCTCCTCGTCCGAGAGGTCGCTCCTCTTCAACTCCTGCTCCAAGGCGCTGGCGAATGTTTCCGGATCGCTCTGCGACAGGCCCAGCCGATCACCGATCTCCAGTTCCATCTCCTCTGGCGTTACGGACACGCCCAGGTCAGCGGGCGCTCTCTGCACCAGCAGCTCTTCACGCTCCAGCGTCCAGATCACGCTGAGAATAGCTGTCTGGGCCTGGCTGGGATCCTGAAAGCTCGCGCCGGTTAGGGAGAGCTTGAGGCGGCGGGCGAAGTAGTCCAGATCAATGGTGCTTTCCCCTACCTGAACGGCCGTGGACTTAGGACGCTGAACGTGCTCCTCGTAGTAGTCCTGAATGAAGAAATAGCCGAAGCCTGCCCCGATGATCGCCAGAAGAAACGCAAAAGCAGCAATGACCGCCATCTGGCGCCGAAACTCGCGGCTCCAGGGCCGCCGCCGTGGGTGCGGCGGGATGGGCAGGGGTCTCTGTCGTCTCTTCTTGACCAAGGGTAAAACCTTTTCAAGGATAACGGACGGCCAAGCCGCCGGAACCCCTCCACCGCCTCGGCCTGCACAGCACCAGCTACTGGCGCGAAGAGGAAGTCCCCATTGCGCGAATGTGCTCTGCCGTATACGGCAGAAGAGCCAGATGCCTGGCCCGCTTCAGGGCCTGGGATAGAGCCCGCTGATGCTTGGCACAGGTCCCCTGCCTCCTCTTGGGCTCGATGCGCCCGCGATCGGACAGGAAACGCCGCAGCCTACCAACGTCTTTGTAATCGATAGCCGTGACGTGCTCGACACAGAACGTGCACACCTTGCGCCGTCGGCCGTACCGCCCACGGGGCCTGCGTCTCTCGCCAGCGGCCGCTTCTCGGGGTCGTTCTTGTGGTTCTTCTGTCATCGGTCAAACCCGCCTACTCAAAGGGTAGCTCCTCGGCCTCCGTCGTCTCGGCCTCCGTCGTCTCGGCCTCCGTCGTCTCGGCCTCCCTCGTTTCCGCCTCCCCTTCCTCAGGCAACGGCACACCCGGCGCTCGATCCAGGAACAGCACCCTATCGGCCATCACCTCGTTCCGGAAGCGTCGCTGCCCGTCGGGCGCTTCCCAGGAACGGCTACGCAGCCGTCCCTCCACGTAGACCCGCCGCCCCTTCTGCAGAAACTGGCTACACTGTTCGGCCAGATTGCGCCAGGCTACTACGCTGAACCACTCCGTCTCCTCTCGCCGTTCGCCCTCGCGCGAAGTGAATCTATAGTTAGTAGCAACGCGAAAGGTCGTCATGGCGTCACCGCTGGCGGTGTAGCGCATCTCCGGATCGGTGCCCACATTGCCGATAATCATCAACTTGTTCAGACCTGCCATCGCGCCGGCTCCTTTCGCTCAACCCCAAGACGCCCACGTACTTCAAGGGGCGACGGTTTCGCCTTCCTCCCTCCGCACGACCAGATGGCGTATCACTTCCTCTGTCAGCTCCATGCTCGCCTCCAGATCGCCCACCTGAGTGGGGTCAAGCTTGAACTGCGTAAGTACGTATTCGCCTTCGGTGTACCGCCTGATGGGATAGGCCAGCTTCCTTCGGCCCCAGCGATCGACCTCGGCCACCTCGCCGCCGCGGCTGGTGATGAACTCACCCACCTTCTCAATGGTACCAGGCACTTCCTCCTCGGGAACATCGGGGCTAATGATCATCACCATCTCGTACTCACGCAACGGCTCGCTCCCCTCCTCCCCGCCAGCAGGCGAAACCCCAAGTCCACCCGCCGCGGATCATAGAACGCAGCGAATTATAGCATGCGGCTGCTTCCTTCACAAGCGATGCGGCTTCCGGGCAAGGCCCGCCCGCCCTCAGCCCGCGATGCCCGGCACAGGGAAGCTGCCGGCGAGCTCCACCACCTCCTGGCGCACGGCCACCGCTACCTTCTCATCCTCCATGTTGTCCAAGATGCGGGCGATGAGGGCGGCGATGCGCCGCATCTCGTCCGGCCCGAAGCCCCGGCTGGTAACCGCCGGCGTGCCGATGCGGATGCCGCTGCACACCGTCGGCGGCCGCTCGTCGTAGGGGATGGTGTTCTTGTTCACCGTGATGCCCACAGCCTCCAGGGCTAGCTGGACATCGCGGCCCGTGATCCCCTTCACCCCCACGTCCACCAGCAGCAGGTGGTTGTCGGTGCCGCCGGATACGATGCGCAGACCGTGGCCCTGAAGCGCTTCGGCCAGCACCCTGGCATTCTCCACGATCCGCCGCTGATACTCGCCGAACTTTGGGCGCAAAGCTTCGCCGAAGCACACGGCCTTGGCGGCGATGCTGTGCATATGAGGCCCGCCCTGGGTGCCCGGGAAGACGGCACGATCGATCTTCTGGGCCAGGTCCGCCTGACAGAGGATGAAAGCGCCGCGAGGGCCTCGCAGGGTCTTGTGGGTGGTGGAGGTGATCACCTGGGCGTGGGGCACCGGCGACGGGTGCAGGCCCGTGGCCACCAGCCCGGCGATGTGGGCTATGTCCGCCAGGAGGTAGGCCCCCACCTCATCGGCGATCTCCCGGCAGCGGGCGAAGTCGATGATCCGGGGGTAGGCGGTGGCTCCCACTACGATGACCTTGGGCTTGTGCTCGCGCGCCAGGGCGGCCATCGCGTCGTAGTCCAGAAGCTCCGTCTCCCGGTCGACGCCGTAGTGCACGAAGCGGTAGAGCTTCCCCGAGAAGTTAACCCCAAGGCCGTGGGTGAGGTGACCGCCCTGGGCAAGGTCCATGCCCATCGCCGTGTCGCCCACCTCCATCAGGGCCATGTAGGCGGCCCTGTTGGCCTCGGCGCCGCTATGGGGCTGGACGTTGACGTGATCGGCGCCGAAAAGCTCCTTGAGTCGGCCAATGGCCAGGTCCTCCACCTCGTCCACGTGCTGGCAGCCGCCGTAGTAGCGCTTCCTCGGATAGCCCTCAGCGTACTTCGTGCCGAGCACAGTGCCCAGCGCTTCCAGAACGGCGGCGCTGGCATAGTTCTCCGAGGCGATGAGCTCCAGGCCCAGGCGGTGCCGCTCCTCCTCGCGCTGGATGATCCCCGCCACCTCAGGGTCCTGCTGTTCCAGAACACCCATCTCTTCCCCCTCGTCCGTTTAGTCCGCTAACCAAAAAGGCAGGTCAACCCGTAAAGGTCATCGCTCCTGCCTCTCCGTCGCCCTCGATGCCTGCTTGAAGAGAGCCTGCTCCTCTCGATTTCGGCCCCAGTTTAGTCGACGGGCGGCCCGACCGTCAACGTCAGCCCTCTCCCGCCAGCCCACGGTCGTGCTCCTGCCAGGCGTACTCCACCAGGGCCATCAGGCCGCCGGAGACCAGCGAATGGCCGCCCAGCACCACCGGTATGGGGGCGCACCGGGCCGCCTGGGTGAGCTCGCGCAGGAACGGCTCCTCGATCGCCTCATGCCGGCCAAGGTCCGAGAGGAAGCGGTCGGCGCAGCTGGCCTCGATGCCCAGGTGGGCCAGGAGCACACGGGTGTCCAGGAAGGCGGCGTCGGCCAGCTCCGCCAGGGTGACGAAGAAACGCTCCACCCCCACCTCGGCCAGATAGAAGCCCAGCAGAGAGCGAGCCTGGCCGCCCCGAAGGCGGCCCTCGGCCTGCATACCTCGCTCCTCGGCGAAGAAGCGCACCCGACAGGCCGTCTCCCGCTCCAGGTACTGCCAGACCTGGCTGCCCGTCCGACCGGCCACCAGCACCTGAGCCGTCGGGTCGGTGAAATAGGCCAGCACCTCGCGATAGGACGATACGTCCAGTCGCCAGCAGTCCAGCAGGCCCTGCAAGCGCGGGCCCGCTCCTCCCACCAGGGCCAGGATAGCCAGGTCGGAAGGCGAGTCGATGTCGAACTGGCTGGAGACGCTGCGGGGCAGCGGCCGCGGCGACAGGCCCCCCTGCTCAGCCAGCAGGCGGGCCAGAGGGTTATCGCCGTCGGGCAGCTTGATCTTCTTCAGCGCCTCCCCTGGCGAGAAGGCCACCAGGTCCGCCGAGTAGAAGTTATTGGTGATGACCAGGCCATCGCCTCGGCCCAGCTCCTGGGCGATGCCCACGAACTCCTGAGCCGAGAGGAGAGGAATACTGCCGCCGCTGAAATAGAGAGGCTTTTCCAGACCGTACCTATCGATGACCCAGGCCAGACGGCGGCCGAAGTGGAAAGCTCCGGCGTCCACATCCACAACGACAGCCGAAGGCAGGTCTGCCAGCCCCTCGCGAGAGTCGGCGACAAGGATGGCGGAGGCGAAGGCACCCGTGGACAGGGCTCGCTCCAGGCTATCGAGGGTAGCGGCGCGGCGACCGGCGGCCACCATCTCCTCCAGGGGACTGCCGCTCAGGCCGCCCAGAAAGGCTACAAGGGTGGGAGCCTCAGACAAATCATCAGATGGGGAAACCCTCTACCTACAGCGCCTCGGGGATGATCAAGCCGTAGTCCCCCTCGCGCCGCCGGTAGAGGAGGGCGTGGGTGTCAGCGTCGGCATCGAAGAAGAGGAAGAAGTCATGGTGCAGAAGCTCCATTTGCTCGATGGCCTCCTCCTCGGACATCGGCTTTACAGCAAAGCGCTTAACGCGCACTACTCGTCCCAGAACGATCTCTTCCTCCCGCTCCTCGTCTTCCTCCTCAACTTCCTCAGGCACGGCGGCCTTTCCAGCCAGGGCTGCCCCCCTGGCCTTGACATGCTTGTCGCTGTGATACAGTTTCTCTTTATATCGTCGCACCTGGCGGGACAGGACATCGGCGGCAGCGTCGATCGCGGGCAGCAGGACAGGACCCCTCTCCTCCGCCCGCAGGTAGGTACCGTTACAGTTCACCGTTAGCTGTACCACGTACCGCCGGGCGTTCTCGCCCCCCTCCTGCTTCAACTCAACTACCGCCTCATCCACCACGGGCAGATAGCGGCCCAAGCGGCTCAGCTTGCGGCTAGTGTACTCCCGCAGGCTATCGGTGACGGTGACATGACGCGAACGAAAGGTGAGCTCCATCTCCAATCAGTCCTCCCTCTGGGTCCCCGGGCGGGGACCTCCCATCACCCCCATTTTAGAGCCAAGGGGCTCCCCCTTTCAAGCAGATCAGTCCTCGCGGGCGAAGCTGAGGGCCCAGACGGAAGCAGCCCCGGCCTCGTGCAGGGCGCGGGCGCAAGCATCCACGGTGGCGCCGGTAGTCATCACGTCGTCGATGAGGAGAACGCGTCTGCCTTCCACCCAGCGGCCGTCAGCGATGAAGGCGTCGGCCACGTTGCGCTTGCGTGCCTCCGCGTCGGCGCTGCGGGCCTGGGGCGGCGTATTGCGACGGCGCGCCAGCCCTCGCTCGGCCAGCGGCAGGCCGCACAAGCGGGAGAGCTCTCGCGCCAGGAGGGCCGACTGGTTGTAGCCCCGCAACCGCTGCCTCCTGGCGTAGAGGGGCACCGCCACCACCAGGTCGGCCTCGATGGCCTCCTCCTCTTCCACATAGCGGGCCATGAGCTGCGCCATCGGTTGGGCCAGGGCAGAGAGGTAGCTGTACTTAAGAGCGTGCACCGCCTCACGGGCCGCGCCCTGGTAGAGGTAGGGCGAGCGCGCCCCCTGGAAGGCGGGCCTCTCCTCACGGCAGCGACCGCAAGGATCTCCCTGCCGCTGGGGCTGCCAGCATACGGGGCAGCGCGGCGGCCGAGCGCGGGGCAGTGCCGCCTGGCAGGACTGGCAGAGGAACGAGCCATAGGTCCCGCAGCCGACACAGCGGGACGGAAAAATGACCTCCAGGACCGCCTGGCCCACGCGGGTCAGAGGAGAAAGCCCTGCCATCAATTGCCTCCCTGTCGCGGGTCCTTAAGTATTATACTTCGCCTTGCTCCGCCTGAGACGACTGCATTAAACTGGATGCAGGTAAGAAAACGTGAAAGTCAGAGTGAAGTTCTTCGCCACTCTCCACGACATGACGGGCAGGCGCGAGCTGAATCTGGAGGCGAGGGAAGGGCTGACAGTCAGCGAGCTCTACCGCGACCTCTGCGCTCGCTTCCCCCGCCTGGCCGACTACAGCAGCATCCTGATGTACAGCGTCAACGCCGAGTACGTCCCCGCCGACTACCCCCTGGGCGACGGCGATGAGGTAGCCTTCATCCCTCCCGTGAGCGGAGGTGCCCATGCTCATTAGCATCACCGCCGACCCCCTCGACCCCCAGCCCTTCATCGAGCACGTCCGCCGCGACGAGAGCGGGGCGGTGGCCCTCTTCCTGGGCGTTGTGCGCAACAACAACCTGGGACGGCGCGTCCTCCGTCTGGAGTACGATGCCTATCCCCAGATGGCCGAGAAGAAGCTGCGCCAGGTCGCCGAGGAGGTCATGTCCCGCTGGCCCATCACCGACGTCGCCATCGCCCACCGAACCGGCCGCCTGGAGATAGGGGAGACCAGCCTCCTGGTGGCCGTCTCCTCCCCTCATCGCCACGAGGCCTTCGAGGCCTGTCAGCACGCCGTCGACCGCATCAAGGAGATCGCCCCCATCTGGAAGAAAGAGGTCTGGGAGGGAGGCGAGACCTGGCTCGAGGGGGAAAGCCAGACCACCCTGCAGCCTCAATGACCAGCGCCGATTCCAGCCCCAGCCCGCCCCGCTTCTGCCCCAGCTGCGGCGGTCACCTCAGCGAACGCCTCCTAGAGACGGAAGACCGCCCCCGCCTGGTCTGCGACCAGTGCCAGCGCATCCTCTACCTCAACCCTAAAGTGGTCGCCGCCGTCATCATCGAGCGCGGCGGCCGCCTGTTGCTTCTGCGTCGCGCCATCGAGCCCCGCTATGGCAGCTGGACCTTCCCCGCTGGCTACATGGAGATCGACGAGACGGCCGAGGAGGCAGCCGTGCGCGAGACAGAGGAGGAGGTCGGCCTGAAGGTCAAACTGGGGCCACTCGTCGGCGTCTACTCGCGGCCAGCCCCCGAGGGCCCCGGGATCCTGGTTGTGATCTTCCAGGGGCAGCGACCAAGCGGCCGGGTGAGGATCGGGCACGAGGTGCTGGAGACCCGCTGGTTTGCCCTCGACGCCATCCCCTGGGACGAGCTCTCCTTCCCGACCACGCACTGGGCCCTGCGCGACTGGCTACGGGCTCGCCGGGACTCTCGCCGCCGCAGGCCTCAGCGAACGGCCCGCTTGCGCCCGCCCCGCCGCGGCGGCTGAGGCGGCGGCGCTTGCTTCCTGGGCCGCCCCCGATAATCGGGCGCCTCGATCTCGAAGATCATGCTCACCTTGGTATCGTACATGCGTGAGACCCAGGAATCGGGCAGGTCGTCGAGGGCGCAGCCCACCGTGATGACCGTCGGCAGCTTGGCGTTGTAGCGATAGTTGAGGATCTGGAACAGCTTCTCCTGGGCCCAGGGGGTAGCGCTGTGCACCCCCAGGTCGTCCAAGATGAGACAGGGAGTGGTGCGCGCCGCCTCGAAGATCTGGTCGAACTGCCCGCCCGGCGCATCCTCCCGGAAGGACGAGCGCAGCAACTCCAACAGGTCGGGCACCACGCAGAACTCCACTGTTATTCCTTTGCTCTCCAGATGGTGGCCGATGGCCGCCGCCAGGTGGGTTTTGCCACAACCAGTGCGCCCCAGGAGCACAAACCATCCTTCAGGGCTCTCCGCGTAGTTCTTGGCCGCGCGGAAGGCGTTTCGCAGGCTCTGGCTGGCCTCCGACCTGATATCGTAGCCTCCCGGACAGAAGCTCTGGAAGGTCATCTCCCGGATGACCGGCAGAGCCAGCCCACCGAAGGCGGCCGTCCCCCCACCCACCCCATCCTCCAGCAGGAAGACCTGCGACAGGCTCGCATCGCCCAGGCGGGTGCGCAGCCGTTCGTCCATCTCCTCCAGCGGAACGCTGGTGGTGAAGACAGTCGGGAGGCGATGGTTGTAACGATGGTTGACTAGCTGAAAAAGCTTCTCCTGCGCCCAGGCGGTGGCACTGTGACCCCCCAGGTCGTCCAGGATCACCAGAGGGGCGTTGCGTACCTGCTCGAACAGCTCATCGTAGGACACCTCGCTGCCCGGCTTGTAGGCGGCCCGAAGATGGTCCAGCAGGTCGGGCACCACCACAAAGAACGCCGGCCGCCCCTGCTCGATGCAGGCGTTGCCGATGGCCGCCGCCAGGTGCGTCTTGCCGCAGCCACTCGGCCCGCAGAGTACCAGCCAGCCGCTGGGCTCCTGGACGAACTGCTGGGCCGCCGTTACCGCCCTGGCGAACCTCTCCTGACTGCCAGCGTCGGTGCTGCGGCCGCGGCTCATGAGGTTGGCGAAGGTCAGGCGGGTGAGAGGCCCCAGGTTGCTGTAGCGCTGCAGGCGCGCCAGCCGCTCCTCCTCCCTCTCCTCCAGCACGCAGCGGCAGGAGAAGGCCCGACCGAAGTCGGGATCATCGAGCGGGACGTCCTTGCGCACGAAGCCCGCCCCCCGGCAGAGGGGGCAAACGCCCTCTTCGACCCTCTCGCCGGCCTCAGTGACGGACGAGATGCCGGTATCGCCCGGAGAGGGAGCGCTTGCCCCTAGGCCTTTCAAGATCTCGTCCAGCCTTCTCATAGTCCGGACCCTCTGCCTCCCATCGCCTGAGAATGGCGGCGATGTAGCTCCAGCTCCGCTTGTTCTGCTCCACCGCTCTCTGGAACGCGGGCTCGAACCAGTCGGCGGGGTACTCTTTTTCGGCGTCCTTCAGATACTCGGCGACCATCGGCGTCAGGGGACCGATGTTCTGCTCGTAAAGCTCAAAGATGTTCGGCTTGGGTTCGTGCGGCTCAGGCGGCGGAGCAAGGATCTGCCCCATGTCCTGCTCGCCAGCCTCGATCGCTGCCGCCTCCCGCCGGCCAGCCGCCGTGTTGAGCAAGTACAGCTCTTGCGCTTGCCCCTCCTGTCCGGCAGGCTCCGCATCCAGGCGCAGAAGCGTCCCCCGCTCCACCGCTGCATTGAGGCCCCGTCGCACAGCGTCCTCCCCCAACGAATCGAGGGCGGCGGCCAATATGTCATCCGCGGTCAGCTCGGCGTAGGTCAGAAAGCGAGGCTGCCCCTTCTTGCGGCCATGGGCAAAGAAGAAGTAAAGGCTAACCACCAGCTCCGCCGGGTCGCTGATGCGAGGCAGGACAGCAGTGAAAAAAAGGTTGGGGATGGCGGTGGCCAACGCCCCGGCAGGAAAGCCCTCGAACCGACCCTGCTCTAGCTCCATTCGCCCTCCCCCTCTGGCGGGAGGACGAGGAGGTCCTCAAAGCGAGCCGTCTTCTCCCGAAAGCGGAGATGGAGGGTACCCGTGGGCCCGTTGCGGTGCTTGGCCACGATGATCTGGGCGATGCCCGCCGGATAGCTGTCGCCCGGGCGATCGGGGTGCACGCGCTCCCATTCGTCCCTGCGCACGTAGGCGTCCTCGCGATAAATGAAAAGCACCACGTCGGCATCCTGCTCGATGCTCCCCGACTCCCGCAGGTCGCTGAGCATCGGGATGTGGGTGGCCCGCGCCTCCACCGCCCGCGAGAGCTGGGAGACGGCTATCACCGGCACGTTTAGCTCCCGCGCCAGCTCCTTAAAGGAGCGAGATATATAGCTGACCTCCTGCACTCGGTTCTCCGCCGGCACCCCGCCGTGCATCAGCTGCAGGTAGTCGACGATTATCAGGTCCAGACGGCGCTCTCTGGACAGACGCCAGGCCTTGCCCCGCATCTCAGGCATGCGCACGACGGCGCTGTCATCCACGTAGATGTTGGTGTTGGCCAGCACGCCGATGGCCTGCATGATCCGTCGCTCCTCGGCCTCGTTATGGGTGCCCAGGCGCAGGCGGGTCGAATCGACGCTGGACTCCATGGCCAGCAGGCGCTGGGCCACCTGCTCGCCGGCCGTCTCCAGGCTGAAGACAGCCACTGTGGCCTGCTGGCCCACCGCAGCATTGCGGGCGATGTTCAGGGCCAGCGACGTCTTCCCCAGGCTCGGGCGAGCGGCCAGGATCACCAGGTCGGCCCGCTTGAGGCCGCCCAGGATGGTGTCTAGGTCCATGAAGCCGGTGCGGATGTGAGCGTCGGGGCCAGCGGCCCCTTCCTCCATCCCCGGCCCCTCCACGTGCCGTTCCAGCAGCTCCCTGATGTGAACGAAATCGCTGGCCAGCTTTTCCCCGCGCACGGCCGCCAGCAAGCCCTCGGCCCGGGACATGAGCGTCGCCTGATCTGGGCCGCCCTGGTAGGCCATCTGCTGTATCCTCTGGCTGGCATCGATCAAGCGGCGATAGACGGCGTCCCTCTGGACGATCTGGGCGTAGTACTCGACGCCCAAGGGGGTGGGCAGCTCCGCCACTAGCTGGCTCAGGTAGGCCACGCCGCCCATCTCCTCCAGCCGCCCTCGCCGGGCCAGCTCGTGCGCCAGGGTGATCTGATTTATCGCCTCGCTACGCCCCCACAGGGCCAGGCAGGCGTCGTAGGCCCAAGCGTTCTTCTCCCGGAAAAAGTCCCCTGGTTGCAGTACCGGCGCTACCTTGAAAATGGCCTCGCCGTCCACCAGGACAGAGGCGATAACCGCCTCCTCAGCCTCGACGTCGTGCGGGGGGAGCTTCTCGGCTACTTGGGTGGCCACAGCCTCGGCCTACTCCTGCCCGCGAGACCTTCTGCGAGCGATGATCTCATCGGCCGCTCGGCCGATGAGTATCCTTCCCAGGTTGCGGTGCCCGACCTGGAGGTAGTACTTTCGCCAGGTCTGGCGAATCTCGTCGGCGGTCTTGGCGCCGTCCAACTCCTGCTCCGCTTTCTTGAGAAGGGCCTCCGTTTCTTCGACAGGCATGGTCATAGTTGGGCTCCTTTATTCCTGCGATGACTCTTCAGCCGCTTCCGACGGCTGTTCCACTTCCGCTTCTTGCGATGGCTGCTCCTCGCCGGCTCTCTCCGGCTCCTCCTCCACCGCCTCCGCTGGCTCCTCCTCCGCCGCCTCCGCTGGCTCCTCCTCCACCACCTCCGCTGGCTCCTCCTCCGCCGCCTCCGCTGGCTCCTCCGCCGCCGCCTCCGCTGGCTCCTCCTCCACCGCCTCTGATGGCGCCTCCTCCTCTTCCGCGGGCGGAGGCGCCATCAGCTCCTCCAGCGTCTGCCCCTCACCCAGCACCGCCACCTGCACGCTGGGACGCACATTACGCGAAAGCCTGAGGACCACCTCGAACAGGCCCACCTGGCGAATCGGCTCTTCCAACTCCACCTGGCGATGCTCCAGGAGCAGCCCCAGCGGCTTCTCCAGCGCCTCGCTGATGTCGCGAGCGGTCACCGAGCCGTATAGACGGCCCTGCTCACCCACCTTCACCTCCATGGTGATGGTCAGGCCAGCTAGCCTCTCCGCCAGCACCTCAGCCTCGGCGTCCAGCCCGGTCTGGCGCTTGGCTTCCCCTTCGGCCCTGGCCTGGGCTATGCGAATGTTGTGGTCAGTGGCGGCAACGGCCAGCTTGCGCGGCAGAAGGTAATTGCGAGCGTAGCCATTGGCCACGTTCCTCACCTCGCCGATACGGCCGGAGCCCTCCACCTCCTCCAGAAATACTACCTTCACAAGGCATCCTCCCGGTTAGAGCGACCGCCTTCCACCGTCAGCATAATGCCATGACCCGATGGCGGCGCCGCAAGAGACTTGTCCACAAAAGTTATGAGTTCTTTTCCACGCTCTCCACATGCGAACATTTGTACTCTAATCAAGTGTACTATCTTCCATGCCGATGTCAAGGCCTCATAAGAAGAAGGGCCGCCTACCCTTCGCGGCCCCGTTCTGCCAATCCCAACTCACGTCACGCCCCCAGCGCCCTTTCGACTCCTCCCCCATAGGCAGCCGCCAGCTCGGCCAGCGGCAGGTCGATGTAGCGCCCCAGCACCAGGCGCTCGCCCGCCACCCGCCCGATGCAAGCGATGGGCACGTCGTGGCCAGCCGCCACCTCCGCCAGGCGTTGCCCCGCCTCCGGCGCAACCGCCATCACAATGCGCGACTGCCCCTCACCGAATAGCCCAGCGTCCAGCCGGTCGCCTATCTCGAAGCCCGAGGCGTCGAGGCCCAGGCCGCCGCTGATGCACATCTCCGCCAGAGCCACCGCCAGGCCACCCTCCGAGCAGTCATGGCAGGCCGTCGCTAGCCCGTCGCGGATGGCCGCCAGCGCCGCCCGTTGCACCCGCACCTCCAGGTCCAGGTCGATGGACGGCCGTCCGGCCACCACACCGTGGGCCTCTTTCAGGTACTCGCTCCCCGCCAGCGCCGACGCATCGCCCTCCAGCTCGCCGCCCAGCAGGAACACCTCCTGCCCCTCCTCAGCGAAGGCCATCGGGCAGCG
>Ga0209979_1000741_pt1 | contig 40815 bp, 31 predicted proteins | sample AnhtaG_FD_183114 | JGI IMG/M metagenome (GOLD analysis project Ga0209979, IMG submission 183114) | Deep subsurface microbial communities from Anholt, Denmark to uncover new lineages of life (NeLLi) - Anholt_01485 metaG (SPAdes) (version 2) | ecosystem: Environmental > Aquatic > Marine > Oceanic...
CGGAAAGGGAGGTGCGGCATGAGCACCAGGGTCCTGGGAAAGAGCGTGCCGAAGAAGGATGCCGCCACCAAGGTGAGGGGGAGCCGGAAGTTCCCTCAGGATTTCGATATGGATGGTCAGCTCCACGCCAAGGTGGTGTGGAGCGAATACGCCCACGCTCGCGTGCTCAAGATAGACACCGCCCAGGCGGAGGCTCTGCCCGGCGTGGTGAAGGTCATCACCGCCGGCGACGTGCCTGTGAACGAGTACGGGATCATCATTCCCGACCAGCCGGTGTTGGTGGGAGAGAGAGACAAGGTGCGCGGGCTCGGTGATCGCATAGTCATTGTGGTCGCGGAGAGTGAGAAGGTGGCTGAGGAGGCGCGCCGCTTGGTGCAGGTAGAGTATGAGCCTCTACCGGTGGTGAGCGACCCCCGCGAGGCCATGAAGCCAGACGCACCTCTGGTGCACGACGAGCTAGGCGACAGCAACGTCTTTCGACACATCAAGATCCGCAAAGGGGACTGGGAGAAGGGGTTTGCCGAGGCGGACGTGGTGGTGGAGAGTTACTACGCGACCCCGTACGTGGAGCACGTCTACATGCAGCCCGACGCGGGGATAGGGTACATTGATGACCAGGATCGGGTGACCGTGATCTCGTCGGCCCAGTGGCCCGACCATGACCTCCGGCAGATCGCCCCTATGTTGGACCTTCCCCAGGAGCAGATACGAGAGATCGTGCCCGCTATTGGGGGAGCCTTCGGTGGGCGCGAGGACATGCACGTACAGCACCTGCTGGCTCTGTGCGCCTATTGCGTTCGCCGTCCGGTGAAGATGGTCTTCGACCGGTCAGAGGTGATGATCACGACGGGAAAGCGTCACCCGTGGTACGTGAAATACAGAACGGGCGCTACCAACGATGGCAAGTTGACGGCGGTAGAGATCGAGATCATCAGCGAGTCGGGAGGTTATGCTTCTACCAGCGCCCCCGTCATGGAGGCCGGCACTAGTTTCTCCGCTGGACCTTACGTGGTGCCCAACGCCAAGGTGGACGCCTACGCGGTTTACACCAACAACGCCGTCACCATGGCCATGAGGGGGTTCGGAACCACGCAGAGCGCCTTCATCTACGAGATGCAGATGAGCAAGCTGGCCGAGGCGCTGGACATGGATCCCATAGAACTGAGGATGAAGAACCTGTTCCGGGATGGCTCCATCGGCCTGACAGGGCACGCGATGCCCCAGGGTGTGGGGATCAGAGAGACGCTGCGCGAGTCCGCCGTGGCGGCAGGTTGGAAGGAAAAACAGGGACACTGGATCAGACCCGACCTGGGTCCCGCGTCGGCGCCGCACAAGCAACGAGGCATAGCCGTGGCCTGCGGCCTCAAGAACGTGGGCTACTCTTTCGGCTCCGACGACAGGGCCACGGTGGGTGTGGAACTTGCTCTGGACTACTCGGGGGAGATAGAGCGGGTGACGGTGCTGAGCGGTGCCTGCGACGTGGGGATGGGGGTCCAGACTGTGCTGGCTCAGATGGCCGCTGAGGCGCTGGGTGTGGAGTACAAGCAGGTGCGGGTGTCCATGGTGGATACCGCCAAGGTGCCCGACTCTGGCAGTTGCTCCGCTTCCCGCATGGTCTGGATCTCTGGCAACGCTCTCTTGGGTGCCTGCCAGGAGGCTCTCGGCAAGCGCGACGAGATTCTGATGGCTGAGACGGGAGAGACCCTCGTTCGCGCCGAACATCAGTTCCGCGGACTGAGCGTGCGGGAAACCACGCCCTACGATCTCGAGACGGGGATGTCGGTGCCACACTTCAGTTACGGCTATGCTTCTCAGATCGCCCTCGTAGAGGTGGATACCGAGACTGGGGAGACGGAGATCCTCAAGTTCTGGGCGGCCCAGGATGTGGGGAAGGCGGTCCACCCGGAAATGGTGAGGGGGCAGTCTGCAGGAGGGGTGCACATGGGCGTGGGCTATGCCCTCACTGAGGAGTACATCCAGCAAGAGGGGATGGCCAAGACCACACACCTCAGCGACTACTGCATCCCCACGGTGATGGACATGCCCCGGGAGTTCTTTTCCATCACCGTGGAGGTACCCGATCCCACTGGCCCCTTCGGAGCCAAGGGAGTGGGCGAGATGACCACGTTGCCCACGGCGCCGGCCATCATCTCCGCCATCCACGATGCAGTGGGGGTGTGGATCGACGAGTTCCCGGCCACGGCTGAGAGGGTGTGGTGGGCGATGCAGAAGAAATGACGGCGGCGCACCGCGGGCGGGCGACGGAGCAGATGCAGATGTAATCCTGCCCGCATTGGGTGGTGATGAGGCTCCAGTCTAGCCCTCGATCTTCTCCATGTCCTCGCCGCAGCATACGAGGGTGCCGCCGCCGGCCTCGGTGACCACCACCTCATTGCCGCAGATGTTGCACCTATACTTCTCTCCGACTTTCTCCACTGCCATGGTTGCTTGGGCTCCTTTCTGAATTCGAAGCGTTTACATAGGCCTCTCGGTCGGTATGATACAACCGAGAGGTGTGTGCGGAAGTCTGGCGATAGAACGGTTGTTTCGAACGGTGGCATTCGTTTGTGGTTCGTCGAGCTGCCTAGCGGAGACAGTCTTTGAGGAGATCCTTGTCCAGCAGCACGAATCTGTCAGCTGTGTCCAACAAATGCCTTGAAAGCCCGGTCCTGAAGAAAGCATTCTCCACGTGTTTGCCCAGATTCTTGACGGCCTGGACGGCAGATGCGAAGTCACCGTCGCCGCTGACAAGAACCGCGGTGTCGTACATGTCGGTGGCAGCGAAATGAAGCATGTCAACCGCAATGGCTATGTCGACGCCTTTCTCGACAACGGTGTCACCCCTGGGCTCTAGCCGGCCCAGCTTCACCTCCAGATAAGGGACCCGCTTCAGGGCATCGAAGAACTTCTGTTGAGCTTGATATCTGTCCTCTCCATCCTCGCGCCGAACGGGAGCGTTGTAGTAATACGTCCTGATCAACTTCCTATCGCCGACGAGGAGCTTGGCGAATCCATAGAAGTCGATCCTAGCCGACCCCAGTTCCTGCTTCATGCAGTGATAGAAGTTGCTCCCATCAATGAAGATGGCGATTCTCTCACCTGACATCGTCACTGCTCCTCGCAATGGGGACCAAGAAACAGGGGGTTGAAGCTCAACCCCCTGGCGTTAATCACCTCTGGTTGTAGTACAACCAAAGGGCGTTAATTCATCCTTTTGCAGCTATATTATACCGGATTCTCTCACTTTTGTCAAGTGCCGTTTGCTGGCGCCTGGAAACACCCTTGTGTGGACTGGCGTGTGGAGGCTCAAGGGCAGGATCAGCTCATTAGCCAGAGGGAGAGAGCGCGGGACGAAGGAGCTGGCTAAGCCCCGATCTTCTCCATGTCCTCGCCGCAGCATACGAGAGTGCCGCCGCCGGCCTCGGTGACCACCACCTCATTGCCGCAGATGTTGCATCTGTACTTCTCTCCGACTTTCTCCACTGCCATGGATGGGTAGACTCCTTTCTCAGTGTGTAGTCGATTTCGCCTTGGGTGCTCCTCAACATGACATGCTATCACGAAGGGCGGCTTTCTGCCACTCACAGGCTACTCAGGCCCAGGTGATGGGTACGGATTTCCTATTGACAGGTAGGCACGTATCAAGTACGCTATGTGTGTAGTTTTCATACTCACCCACGTCGTCTTGTTCACACAGGTGACCACATGCATCATCTGAAACGGAGGCAGGCGCCCGGGGCGTGTTATGCAGCGCTGGCGATCCCACCGTTGTTCATGCTGCTGGTCTTCTTGAGCTTGGTCACGAAGGTGGGTGGCGAGGTCCCAGCCTTGAGCTGGACGGAGCATCCCCACGGGCCTTCCACAGCGGGAACTACCTGGCGGGTGTGCGCCAGCGGTTGCGCAGTGTATGACTTCACGACCATCAGCGCGGCGGTGGCTGCCGCGAGTTCCGGCGACGAAATCCACGTGGCCCAGGGTACGTACCACGAAACCGTTCAGGTCCTGAACAAGTCGTTGACTTTGCTAGGTGGCTACTCGCGCCCTAGCTGGGAGGTACGTGATCCCGAGTCCCTTACCACGATCATAGATGCCAATGGGGCGGGAACGGCTGTAGTCCTGAATTCCACGTCCGGGCAGCACACGGGGGTGGTGGATGGCTTCACGATCACCGGCGGCAGTACCAGCGGGGGAGGTGGGTTGATCAAGGTGAAGAACTACCAGGCCACCATCAGCCACAACCGTATCCATGACAACGGCGCAGTGCGGGGCGGTGGGATCTACGTGCAGAACGCCACTAACGTGGATGTCCTGACCAACACATTGAGAGACAACAGCGCGAGCAACTGCGGCGGTGCCATACGGGTTTCGGGATCAACGGCGTCCATCAGTGGGAACGATATCCTGAGCAATACCGCAGATTGGTGTGGAGGTGGTATCTCCGTGGATACATCAACGGTCACGATCTCCGACAACGAGCTTCGGGGAAACGAGGCACAGCGGGGAGCCGGAATCATGTTCCAGGAGGGCGCCGCTGGCACTATCATGGGAAACCGCATCAAGCGCAACCATGCGGGGGGAGGAGGGGGAGGGATCCGCATTGAGAACGCTGAGGCTACGATCCAGGGAAATGAGATCATGAAGAACACCGCGGGGAACATAGGTGGCGGTATCGCGGTGGTTAGCTCAGACGCAACGGTGGAGGATAACGACATAACAGAGAACGTGGGAGGGCGAGGCGGCGGGGGTATCCAATTCGGTAGCTATTCGACCGGGCGCATCTACAACAACCGCATACTGGACAATCGAGGGGAGGCGACGGGAGGAGGCGGAGTGCACTTCTGGTTCTCGTCTCCTGACTTCATTTCCAACACCGTGCTCGGCAACACGGGGGTGACCGCAGGCGGAGGGATGCATATCGAGAGTTCGAGTCCCCTCGTGCGTGACAACGTGATCAGAGACAACCATACCGACGACAACGGGGGCGGGGTGAATATCATCAGTGGTTCAGAACCCACACTCATGGGCAACACCGTTGCCCGCAACACAGCGTCGGTCGTGGGGGGCGGGGTTTTCTGTCACAAGAGTGCGCCGCACATCCTACAGAATGAGATCGTGGATAACAAATCCCCAAACGGAGGCGGGCTCTCATTCGCCGGCAGCGTTGGCTTCGAAGTGATCAATAACGTGATCGCCCGTAACAAGGCCACTGTCGACGGGGGAGGGATTCGGCTCGCCTCGACGAGCAGCGGCGAGATCGTCAACAACACGATTGTGGACAATGACCTGAGGAGCGGCGGTGAGGCGATCAGTCTCCGCAACGACGCGACGGCCTGGATCACCAACAACATCCTGGTGGGGCATAAGTACGGCGTCTGGGCCAGGGAGCAGGCGTCCGCGACAGTGGAATACAACAACGTGTGGCAGAATAGCGTGGCCAGATACTCTGGCGTCAGCCCAGGGCCTGGCAGTATCTCGTGCGATCCGCAGTTCGCCGATCGCTCAGGGGGTGACTATCATCTCAGCTTTGGTTCGTGCGCGATTGATGTGGGGACCAACGGGGGTGCACCTGACGTTGACTTCGACGACGACCTGCGGCCCATGGATGGTGATCTCGACGGAACTGCGTGGTGGGACATGGGGGCCGACGAGTACCAGTATCCTGTGTGGGTCACCAAAGAGGCTAGCACATCTGCGGTGGACCCGGGGGATTCGATCACTTACAACATCACCTACCGCAACAACGGCGCGACCATCGCCACTAATATGGTTATGACCGATACCCTATCCGCCGATCTGATCAATCCTGACTACACCTTCAGCGGACCCAGTATCACTCTCAGGCTGGGCACCGCCTACGTGTGGGACGTAGTAGATGATCTCTCCCCAGGTGCCGAGGGCACCATCACCATCACCGCTGAGGTTAATCCAGGCCTCGCAACACCCGCCGCGATAGCCAATTCCGCACGACTCTCCATGGATGAGTATGGCCCGTTCGACGACGATGTCATGATCATAGTGGGCGGTCTCAGGACTCATGTTCCCATCGCCGGCAGCAACTACCAGTAGTCACGACCGGGCTGTCTCACGGATGCTGCGCGTCTCGTGATAGGTGGTCACCAGGCGAAGTCTTGCCTCGATTCTGGTCATAGTGTAGACTTCCCTGTAGGCCAAGTCTGCCATAGTCGGTTCTCCTTCTTGACCAGGTGTTCCACCATCCTTAGAGGAGGGCCAGACTTGGCTAGTATCTTTGTCACCACCTGGTGACGATGTCTTGGCGCAAGGACTCACCACGTTCTTGCACTTTGACGGAATCCAGTAGAATAGGAGTTATGAGAGTGTCTGCCACGGAAGAGCAGGCTGGGAATGAGAAGAGGAGAGCGGCTGTCTCGACGGTCTTCGTGACTCTGGTGATCACCGTCATGAAGGTGGTTGTGGGACTGTCGACCGGAAGCTTGGGCATCCTGGCTGAGGCTGCCGACTCCGCCCTCGATGTGGTCGCAGCGCTGCTCACCTTTGCAGCCGTACGGGTATCAGATAAGCCCCCCGATGAAAGCCATCCGTATGGCCACAACAAGGTCGAGAACCTGGCGGCCCTGGCTGAGACATCGTTGTTGCTGGTAACGTGCGCTTGGATCATCTACGAAGCCATGAACCGTCTCTTCCTCAAATCCGTGGAGGTTGACGCCAATGTGTGGGCTTTCGGTGTTGTGATCATCTCCATGATCATCGATTTCAACCGCATGCGCGCGCTAGAACGCACAGCGGAGAAGCACGACAGCCAGGCGCTCGAGGCCAGTGCCCTGCGTTTCCGCACGGACATCTGGACCTCATCCGTCGTGCTTCTGGGGCTCACCCTAGTGAAAGTCCAGGAGTTGTTCGGCGGGCCCGCGTTCCTCCTGAACGCAGACGCCCTTGCGGGCCTGGGTGTAGCAATCGTAGTGCTGTACCTGGGTCTGAAGCTGGGTAGGCAGGCGGTGGCGGTGCTTCTCGACACAGCCCCAGAGGGGCTGGCAGATGAGGTCAGGGAAGAGGCGGAGCAAATCGAGGGGGTCGCTACGTGCCGCCAGGTGCGCGTCCGGCGCGCCGGAGCCAGAAGCTTCGTGGACGTCGTCTTGGAGATAGACGGTGATGCCTCCTTTGAGAGAGCTCACCACATTACCGGCCAGGTCGAGCAGGCTGTAGGCAGATTGATCCCTCACGCCGATATCGTGGTTCATTATGAACCGGGTGAGCCGAGCCGTGACCTGGCGGACCGCGTGAAGAGGATTGCACAGGGGATGGGCATTGGCGTCCACAGCATCTGGGCCCGGAAGGTGAACGGGAGTTACCACGTCGAGCTGCACCTGGAGGTGGACCGCCAGGCCTCATTGGAAGAAGCACATGACCTGGCGTCAATGCTGGAGACTCAGGTCAAGGAAGCTGTGCCTGAAGTCGCTGACGTCGTAGCTCACATCGAACCACTCGGCGATGCCACCAGCTTCGGGAGGCCACTGGTCCAAGAGGATCACGCCAAGGTGGAAGAGAAGATAGTGGCTCTGGTGGACGCCTTGGTGGGCGATGGCGCGTGTCACGACGTCGCCATCTGGGAAGAGGGGCACCGATGGGCAGCCTTGTTGCACTGCTCCTTGAGCCCTGAGCTTACGATTGAGGAGGCTCACGATCTCAGCGAACGCCTGGAAGTCCGGCTGCGAGAAGAGATCCCCCAACTGCGACGAGTCGTGATTCACCTCGAACCTCCTGAATGAGCCAGTCCCTTCATCTCCTCCTCCATTCTAGAACACCCTCCCGAAGGTTTAGAACCTTCGGGAGGTTTGCCTACGCATAGGTACCATTTTCCTATTGACAGGGCGCGATGAACCCCATAAACTGGATTATGGGCTTTTCATAGTGTTTCACATCATTTCTTTAGGAGGTTTGAGTCCATGAATCTTCTCACGGCCAAGGAGGCGGCTGAGTATCTCCATGTCAGCTTGTTCACCTTGGGTAGGATCGAGAGGGAACGTCTCCTGGTACCGTTCCGCACCCCCGGAGGACATCGGCGCTACAGTCTGGAGATGCTGAATGAATACCTGGAGCGGACCAGGTCTCGGCCGGGGGATGGTGAGAAGAGGATACTCGTCGTGGATGACGGGGAAGAGGTGGTTGATCGTCTCGCGGAGACTTTCTCCTCCTGTCGCTTCTCCAGGGCAGAGGATGAGCTGAGTGTTGGTATGAAGCTGGCCGAGTTCAAACCGGACTTGGTCTTGGTCAATACTGGAATATCGGGACTGGATGGGCTGGACCTGTGTGGGCGCTTGGACGGAAGAGAGAAGCAAGTCAAGATTGTCCCCTTCCAGCCTCCTCGCCAAACGGGGGAAGGTGCCGACGCGGAGGACTTTGACCTCTCCAGCCTGGGCGTCCTCGAGCACAAGATTGCGCGCTTTCTTGAGGAGCGGTCTTCAGGACATCCTGAGAAACTGTGAGGCGTTCGAGGAGTCGGCCGTGTCGAAGGATTCACCAGTTGCGCTGCTCGCTCGACAGCACGTGACAGACACTCGACAAATAGACCGCAGTTGTGCGGTGTTGATGAAGAGAGGCACGTAGTGAATGCGGAAGCGACAATCCTCATAGTGGATGATGACCCTGGCTTCCGGAGAAGCATCTCAGATCTCTTGAGGGAGAAGGGTTACACACCCCGGGCCGCAGCCGAAGGAAAGGCAGCGTTGGATGGCTTGAAGAAGGATGTGGTTTCTGTGGCCGTCATAGACCTCAGACTCCAGGACATGTCCGGCCTGGAGGTCATGAAGGGGATCAAGAGGTCATCGCCCGATACGGAGTGCATTCTGTTGACTGGACATGCCTCTCAGGAATCAGCGATCAAAGCGGTCAACCTGGGTGCCTACAGCTATGTTCAGAAGCCCTGCGACGTCGAGCAGTTGCTGCTACTCATTCGCAGAGCGACCGAGAGAATGGAAGCGCAGCGTGCCCTACAGGAGTCGGAGCAGCGCTACAGAGAACTCGTGGACAAAGCCCATGACCTCATCTACACTCACGACCTGGAGGGCAACTTCACGTCGGTGAATCCGGCGGCAAGGCGGATGTACGGGTATAGCATCGAGGAGATGTCCGGACTCAACATCGCTGACATTGTCGATGCCGAGCATCTGCCACTGGCCCGCCGGAAGATCAAAGAACAACTTCAGGGCTCACCACACACAGGGCCTTACGAGCTTCTCACGCGCAGCAAGGCTGGTGAACTCATCTGGGTCGAGGTCAGCACGCGCGTCCTGGAACGAGCGGGCCGTCCATACGAGGTGCAGGGCATCGCCCGAGACATCACCGAACGCAAGCGGACAGAACAGACGTTGGACAGGGAAAAGGAGAGATTCGGAGTGCTCGTAGAGGAGTCTCCTCTGGGGGTGGTTGCAATCGGTCAAGACGGCCGCTACGAATACGTGAACTCCCAGTTCGTGGAGATGTTCGGGTACACCTTGGAGGACATCCCGACAGGACGGGATTGGTTCAGACGAGCCTACCCTGACGAGGAATACCGAAGTCAGGTCATATCGGCCTGGATCACCGATCTCAAGAGGTCAAGACGTGGCGAAGTGAGGCCCAGAACATTCACCGTCACGTGTAAGGACTCTTCGGAGAAAGTGATTCAGTTCAGACCAGTGACCATGGAGAGCGGAGACCAGTTTGTCGTCTGCGAGGACATCACCGATCGTAGGCGAGCGGAGGAAACTATCAGGCGGCTGGCCTATCATGACGCACTAACTGGTCTGCCCAACCGGACGCTTCTCGACGACCGACTTGAGGTGGCGCTGGCTCATGCCCGCCGCCACGGAGGGAAACTAGCCGTCATGCTACTCGATCTGGATCGCTTCAAGGATGTCAACGACACACTGGGACACACAGTAGGCGATGAGCTGTTGCAGGCTGTCGGCGCACGGTTGACAACTCTACTGCGCGAAAGCGACACAGTTTGCCGCATGGGGGGCGACGAGTTCTTGCTCCTATTGCCGGGAATATCTGACGCGAGAGCGGCTCACAAGGTGGCGGAGAGAATCCTGGAGGCCATCAGGAAGCCCTTCGTCCTTGATGGGCACGAACTGCGTATCACCACTAGCCTTGGGATTGCCATCCACCCCGAGGGTGGTGAAGATGGTGACACCCTGATCAAGAACGCGGACGTCGCCATGTACCAGGCGAAAGAGCGGGGCAGGGATAACCATCAATGGTACTCCACGTCAATGAGACAAGTGGACACACGCCCCTTGGGAAGCACCATATGAGCGGGGAGCGGGATACGGACTAGCGACCGCGCAGGACCATCCTTCGTACTTCTCCCGCCCCTTGAAAGGATAAGCGGAGCAGATGGGACAAGAAAAGATCCTGATTGTGGATGATGATCCTCGCAACATCGAATTCCTGAGGGATTCACTTCTGGTCCCGAATGGTTACACCGTACACTCCGCACTGAACGGGGAGGAAGCGGTCCAACTAGCAGTGAGCCACAGTCCAGACTTGATCCTCCTCGATCTCCAGATGCCCAGGATGAACGGCTTTGAGGTCCTCGAGGCTCTAGAGGAGGCTGGTCGCGAGATTCCTGTCATCTTGATCACCGCGCACGGATCCGAGAGCATCGCCGTGCGAGCCTTTCGGCTCGGAGTGAGGGACTACTTTCTCAAACCCTTCAAAGTGACCGAGATCATGTCAGCCGTTCAGAGGTCGCTGGCGGAGGCGCGCTTGAGGAAGGAGAAAGAGGAGTTGACGAGCCGCATAGAGTCCGCCAACCGGCAGTTGAAGCAAAGGCTGAGACAATTGAAGATCCTTCACAACGTCAACAAGTCCGTGAGTTCCCTACTGGATCCCGAAGAGGTGTCAGTCCGCGTGGTGGAGGCCACCAGGTTCATCACGGGGGCGGAGGAGACGTCTCTGTACCTGTTCGACGAGGCGACGCATCGGCTGGAACTGACGGTCTTCCGAGGCGCTGCGGACAAACCCGCGGAGGTGCCTCGTCAGGCAGCGGACGACAGCGTAGTGAGACAGGTGCTGAGCACCGGCAAGGTGGCTATGATCCAGGCGCCTCGGTCGCTCAAGACACACCCACTGCAAGCGAGGCTAGCCGTCCCACTGAAGGTAGGGGACAGGACGATAGGTGTGTTACAGGCGTTCAGCGAGGAGGCGATGGAGCCTTTCACGGACAATGATCGCTACCTGCTCTCGGCCCTGGCGGACCACGCCGCCATAGCCATTGAGAACGCGAGGCTATATGAGGCAGCTCGGAGCGAACTGGTGGAGCGCAAGAGAGCCGAGGAAACCATCAGACGCTTGGCGTATCACGACGCGCTCACCGGTCTGCCCAACCGGGCACTGTTCAACGACCGACTTGGAGTTGCGCTGGCTCAGGCACGCCGCAAACAGCAGAAGCTAGCGGTGATGTTGATGGACCTCGATCACTTCAAGAACGTGAACGATGAACTGGGCCACACCGCCGGAGACCAACTGCTGCAAGCTGTCGGGGAGAGGTTGACGAGCCTTGTTCGCGAGAGCGATACGGTGTGCCGCATGGGAGGAGACGAGTTTCTATTGTTACTATCGGATATGGCAAAGGTGGAATACGCTGGCGCGGCAGCGGCAAGGATTCTGGAGATCATCAGAAAGCCTTTCGTTCTTGAGGAACAGGGACTGCGTATCACCACCAGCCTTGGAATCGCCATCTACCCCGATGATGGTGAGGATGCCGACACCTTGATCAAGAACGCCGACGCCGCCATGTACCGCGCTAAGGAAAAGGGGCGGGACAACTACCAACGCTACTGTTCGTGGAACAGCGAGAACTAGATCTCCGCACTGACGAGGGACAAAAGGTGAGAAACGAAGACGTGGGAGAAAAGCAGCCGAGAGACGAAATGGAACGATCGGGTCAGCAGGTCACCGAGCTCGGAGGATCAGTGAGCGGGAGTAACGGGCCTGGTGGGATGGACGCCCTCCAGCGGGCGCAGGAGCGACTTCTCGCCCTGAGCCGGACCGCGGTGAAAGTGCAGAGCGTGCTGGAGCCTGATCGCGTCTTCGAGACCATAGGAGACGAACTCAGGACTTTGGGCCTCAATTGCCTCTTCGGCTTGGTGGACGACCGCGGGGATGAGGTGATCCTTCGGCACATCAACGTCGGTCCGAAAGTGCTGAGGGCAGTGGAGACGCTGGGGGGAATGACCGCGCGCGGGTTCAGATTCTCTGTAGACGCCTCCCCTCTCGTCCGTGCTGTGATTAGGGAGGGTGTGGCGCTCTTGGATGACGAAGTCGTCGAAAGCGCACGGCAGGTTCTTCCGCCCCCTCTGAAAGTCGTTGCCTCCAGAGTGACTGACCTGCTACAGGCGCACCGGGCCATCTCCGCGCCCCTCCTCGCTGGCGAGAGGACCCTTGGCGTTCTGACCGTCTGGTCGGATGACCTCACGGAGGAGGACTTGCCCGCCATCTCGGTCTTCGCCCAACAGGCCGCCATGGCCATCGAGAACGCTGACCTGTACCAGAAGGAGATGAGAAGGGCCTTCGAGATGGAGGCCCTGCGCAAGACGACCTTGGACATCACTAGACAACTGGATGTACCGCAACTGCTGACATCTATTGTGGAACGGGCAGCCGCCTTGGTGGGCACCAAAGGTGGTGGTCTGTATCTGTATTACCCTGAAGAGCAGGAGTTGGGGCTAGTAGTCAGCCACCGTTTGGGCAAGGACTACACAGGAACCCGTCTAAAGGTAGGGGAAGGGCTTTCAGGCCAGGTAGTGCTGACCGGGGAAACGCTGGTCGTTGAGGACTACGCGACCTGGGAGGGCAGGTCCGACAAGTACCGTGATGCGCCTTTTCATGGGGTGATGGGCGTGCCCCTGAAGTGGGGAGAGAAGGTCCTTGGTGTGGTCAACGTCGCCGATGTGGAAGAGCCTCGAACCTTCACCGACCGAGACCTGTGGCTACTGGAGGTGTTCGCCAGCCACGCGGCGATCGCTATCGACAATGCCCGTTCATACGCTGCTGCCGAACGCCGCGTCAAGGAATTGACGGCGCTACGAGAGATCAGTCTCCAGATCACTCAGTCGCTTGATCTGTCAACCGTGCTGGATACCATCGCCGAGAGTGCCGTGAGGCTGGTAGGAGCCACCGATGCTCACATCTTTCTGCACGACGAGGAGGAAGGGGAGTTCACATTCGGCACCGGAGTGTGGGCCGCGGGCAAGGAAGGGGCAGTTTTCACACAGGTGCGCGAGGACGGCCTTACCGCGACCGTGGCCAAGCGCGGCGAACCGGTAGTCATAAACGAAGCCAGGACGCATCCTTTGTACTGCGACAAGGCGGGTCGGGAATGGGGCATCGAGGCCATCGCTGGCTTCCCGCTGAAGCGGGCAGACAAGGTACTAGGGGTCTTCAATGTCGCCTTCCTCGAACTCCATACCTTCGACGAGGAAGAGCTGCGTCTCCTGACGCTGCTGGGCGACCAGGCTGCTATCGCCATCGAGAACGCCCGACTGTACGAAGAGCAAGGGCGTAGGTCGCTTGAGCTGATGGCCTTGCACGAGACCTCCCTAGACATCATCAGTCGGCTGGAACTGGATAGCTTGCTGGAGGCGATCATAGTACGAGCGGTCGAGCTACTGGACGGGCGCAGTGGAGATGTCTACCTGTACCGCGCTGGCGAACACGACTTGGTGAGTGCTGCCTCTCACCAGATGCCCCTCGACCTGAAAGGGGCAGTGATCAAAGAAGGCGAAGGAGTTGCAGGCACAATCCTCCAGACAGGAGAGCCACTGACCGTAGACAACTATGATACCTGGGAGGGGCGGACACAAAAGTACACAGGCTACGGCTTCGCGAGCGTTGTGGGGGTGCCTATCAAGTACGGTGAGCAGTTCCTGGGAGCGGTCGTGGTCGAGAGAGAAGTGGAAAGCCCGCGCTTCACAGAAAAAGATGTTGATTTCCTGTGCCTGTTCGCGAACCAGGCTGCCATTGCCATCGAGAACTCCCGGCTGTACGAGGAAGAGAAACGCAGGGCTGGGGAACTTGCAGGGCTCTATGACGTCTCGATGGAGATGGCGAGCGAGCTTGACCTGCCAGCGCTCTTGAACACAGTCGTAGAGCGGGCGATGCACCTATTGCGGGGAAGGGCCGCAGGTGTCTATCTCTACGATCCCAAGAGGCAAGACCTGGAGATGATTGCGAGCTCAGGGCACAGCAGAGAGCGCACCGGAATCAGGCTGGCCTTGGGCGAAGGGCTATGTGGAAAGATAGCACAGAGTGGAAAATCGTTGGTTGTGACGGACTATGCCAACTGGGAGGGAAGGTCAGCTCACTTCGATGATGAGTCCACCGCCAACGTCTTGGGTGTTCCCATCCAGCGAGGTGATACCTTGCTGGGAGTTCTTTTCATCGATGATGCGGACCTAAACAGGACATTTGATGAGCGCGACATGCGGCTAGCCACCCTTTTCGCCAACCAGGCGGCTATCGCCATCGACAACGCCCAGCTCTTTGCCGAAAGGGAACGCAGGATCAAACAACTGGCGGCGTTGCACGATGTCTCGCTCGAGATCGTGGCCAAAACCGATCTGTCCAAGGTGCTGCCTGCCATCGTTGAGCAGGCTGCACAACTGCTCGATGCCCAGGCAGGAGCCATAGATCTATTCGATCCCGAGACACAGGAACTGGAGTTGACCGCCATCTACGGATACAGAGACGACCTCCGCGGGATCAGTCATGCCATTGGGGAAGGGGTGGTCGGCAAGGTAGCGCAAAGCCAACAGCCTCTCATCGTGGACGACTACTCCCATTGGGAAGGACGCTCGTGCCAATGGGAGCAGCAGCCCGTCGGCACCGTCATGGGGATACCCCTGAAGCGAGCTGGTGAGCTTCTTGGAGTGCTCACCATGGATCGGCCGGTCCCGCACCCCTTCGACGACAATGACTTGCAGTTGGCCACTCTCTTCGCCAATCAAGCGGTCATCGCCATTGAGAACGCGCGTTCGGTCGCCGCGACGCGACGACGCGTCGGGGAGTTGGAAGCCCTGAGGGAGATCAGCTTGCAGCTCACCCAATCTCTTGACCTATCGAGAGTCCTGGACACAATCGTTCGGAGCGCTGTGAGACTCGTCAAGGCCAGCGATGCTCACATCTTCCTCTACGACGAAGAGGACGGCGGGCTCAGTTTCGGCACCGGCGCGTGGGCTCCAGGCCAAGAAGGAAGGATCCATAGGCAGGTACGTGAGAATGGTCTGACCGCAACGGTGGCTAGACGCGGTGAACCCGTGGTCATCAACGAGGCCAGGAGCCATCCCCTGTTCAAGGATCAGATGGAGCACGAGAAAGCAATGGAGGCCATCGCTGGCTTTCCGCTCAAGCGGGCGGACAGAGTGCTGGGGGTTTTCAACGTCGCCTTCGTTCAGCCGCATACTTTTGATGAGGACGAGTTGCGTGTGCTTACCCTACTGGCTGACCAGGCGGCCATCGCCATCGAGAATGCTCGCCTCTACCAGGAGACGGATCGCCGCCTCAGGGAGAGCATGACTCTGCAAGAGGTCTCGCGCCTCGTCAACTCCTCGTTGGAACCGACGCAGGTTTTCCAGACCGTGGTGCAGAGGGTTGCGACTTCCTTCGACTACAGTATGGTGAGCATCTACATCACCGAAGGGGAGGGACTGCGTCTGGGCGCCCAGGTGGGATACGACCCCACCGGTGTCATCAACTTTATCCCCTTCGACGAAGGGGTGATCGGTCGCGTTGCTCGCACCGGGGAGGGCGAACTGATCGCCGTTGTCACCCAGGACGCCGATTTCCTCGCGGCCGCGCCTGGAGTCGTCTCTGAGGTCGCCGTTCCTATTGAAAAGGATCATCAGGTCCTGGGTGTGTTGAACGTGGAATCCAAGGCTAGCGAACCCCTGACCACAGCGGACTTGGACTTGATCTCCTCGATGGGTCACCAGGTGAGCGTGGCGATGCAGAACGCTCAGTTGTACCAAGACGTCCAGCGCGAACTCGCCGAGCGCGAGCGTGCCCAGGAGGCATATCGCGCGGTGGTTGATCACTCACTCCAAGGACTGGTGATTGTACAGGACTTCAGGGTCCTATTCGCGAACCAGGCCTTTGCCGAGATCAGCGGATACTCGGTCGAGGAGTTGCTGTCTCTCTCGCCCAAAGACGTGAGGGCACTGGTGCACCCCGAAGATCAGGAACTCGTCTGGGGGCGATTCCGAGACCGCACCGAGGGTAGGCTAGTGCCCCCTCATTACGAGTATCGTGGCGTCACTAAGGATGGTTTGGTTGTCTGGCTGGAGATGTTTGCTAATCCCATCGAGTACCGTGGACGTCCGGCAGTACAGGCAGCAATCGTGGACATCACGGAGCGCAAGCGCGCGGAAGAAGAGCTCGAGCAGAGCCTCCTTCAGCTAAGGAGGACGCTGGAAGGAACGGTGAACGCCCTGGCGGCACTAGCCGAGGCGAGGGACCCGTATACCGCAGGACACCAACAGAGGGTGGCTCACCTGGCCTGTGCTATCGCCGACGAGTTGGGCTTATCAGAGCAGGAGATCCGCGGCATCCACATGGCCGGACTCGTCCACGATATTGGGAAGATCCATGTGCCTGCCGAGATCCTTAGCAAGCCCACTGCGCTGACAGAGATCGAGATGCAGATGATAGAAACGCACCCGGTGACCGCGTACGATATTCTGAAGTCGGTGGAATTCCCCTGGCCAGTGGCCCAAATCGTGCTCGAACATCACGAGAGGATGGATGGTTCTGGGTATCCCCGGGGACTTCCGGGAGCGGAACTCCTCTTGGAGGCAAGGATCCTGGCCGTGGCCGACGTTGTAGAGGCCATGGCCTCGGACCGGCCCTACCGACCCGCTCACGGCATCGACAAAGCTCTGGAGGAGATCTCACGACATAGGGCTACTCAGTATGATGCCGAGGCGGTTGACGCCTGTCTAAGGCTCTTCAGGGACAAGGGCTTCCAACTCCAAGGTGCCTGAGGATAGTTGGCACCGCTAGATCGAGCCCCATTCGTAGTGAGGCCTTCAGGCCTTGTGATGCGCTGAAGCGCACATTACCAACGAGTCAGTTCGTAGTAAGCCCGTCAGGCCCCGTAACGCGCCGCAGCGCGCCCAACAGACCTCAAGCATCCGTCTAGCGGATCGTCCCCCGCACGGTCAGCAGTCCCTCTTCCAGTTCGATTTCCTCCAATACTACTGGCAACTCCTCTTCTCTCATATTGAGGTGCCTGTTCAACTTGTCCTCAATCTGGAAGCGGATGAAGTCCGGTAGTGCGGCTTGGCCAACTTCCAATTCTTGTGCGTAGATGACGGGTAGGCCATCTTGCACTGTGATGTCAAGCCGGCCGCCAAGGGGTAGCCGTAGCCCTCCTAATAGGAACTCCCCTCCTCCATCCAGGCCGTCCGGACCAATGGAAATCCGCGGATTGCGGAATGGGAGACTGGGCTCTCTGTCCAGGTACCAGGCGACAGCTTCCTCGAACTCCCTCTCGGTGATGGTGATTTCAAAAGGCTCACCCTGGTGAGACCCAGCCTTCATGCGCTCCACCAGTGCCGCAAGCTGCGGGCTCAGCCGTGCCTCGCCTCCGCTCTTCGAACATGTTTTCTGAACCATCCCGGCTCCCTTCGTCCCCTGCTAGTGTCAGAGTTGCCATTGTATAGCAAAGTATCCCCTTCTCCAAGTACCTCAACACCCTCCCGAAGGTTCAAAACCTTCGGGAGGGTCGCTTGTATTGACCTGGTGCTCAGCCGGGGTTATAATTGCTCGTCGAGGAGGTCTCCTTGAAGGTATTGGTCACTGGCGGAGCTGGGTTCATCGGGTCCCACGTCGTCGATAGCCTCATCGAGGACGGTCACACCATCGTGGTGGTTGATGATCTGTCAACCGGCAAGAGAGAGCACGTCAACGCCCAGGCTAGCTTCTACCACCTGGATATCCGCAGCCCGGACTTGAGCCAGGTCTTCGCCCAGGAGCGACCAGAAGTGATCAATCACCATGCGGCCCAGGTAGATGTGCGCCGCTCCGTGGTGGATCCGCTCTTTGATGCGGATGTGAACGTAGTGGGTTCCCTCAACCTGCTGGAGTGTGCGCGTGCGCATGGAGTGAGGAAGATGGTCTATGCATCCACCGGAGGGGCCGCATACGGAGAGCCCCAGTATCTGCCGTGCGACGAGAACCACCCGCTGAACCCCATCTGTCCCTATGGGGTCAGCAAATTGGCGGTCGAGCATTACCTGTACCTTTACGGCCTAGGCCATGGTTTGGAATACACCATTCTGCGCTATCCCAACGTCTACGGTCCTCGCCAGGACCCCTTCGGCGAGGGCGGGGTTGTGGCTATCTTCGCACGGCAAATGGTTGATGGCCAGCAAGTGATCATCAACGGCAGCGGTGAACAGGAGCGGGATTTCGTCTACGTGGCCGATGTGGTGCGGGCCAACATGGTGGCCATCGCGGAAGGGGGGCGGCAGGTCTATAATCTGGGTACCGGCGTGGGCACCTCCATCAATGAACTCTTCACCACCATGAAGGGACTGACAGGCTATGCCCGCGAGCCCGTCCACGGCCCTCCGAAGCCAGGGGAGACTTTCAGGATCTACCTCGATGCCGAAAAGGCACGCAGGGAGCTGGGGTGGGAACCCGTCGTCACCCTGGAGGAGGGGCTGAGAGAGACGATAGGCTCTTTCAGCCGGGCTTGCCAATGACCGTGAGGTAGATCGCGCTTTCCTCCACCCCATCGACGCCCAGCAAGGCATTCACTTCGTCATCGTAGATGGCCGCGATCTGGCAACTCCCCAAGCCCAGAGCCACCGCTGCGAGCGCGACGTTCTGGGCGATGTGCCCGGCGTCCAGGTAGACGTACCGGTAGCCCCTCTGCCTGTACTTCCACTTCGAACGTGCAAAGAGCGCGGTCCACACGAAGACCGCCTTGGCCGAATGGGCAATCCCCTGGTCAAGGGCCATGCGGGCCGCCGCCATGCGGAAGTCGCCCAGCTTCAGCTGCTCGAGTTCGTGTGTCTGGACTGAGTAGTGGTAGACTCCTGGTTCTATGCCCTCCACGGAGTGGACCACCGCGTATGTCTCCAGCGGATACAGGGCACCGGCCGAAGGCGTCGTACGGAAAGCAAAGCCCATACCGGTGTCTGTGATACCCTGTCCAGCCCACAGCAGTTGCGAGAGTTCCGCTTCCTTCAGTGGAGGCTCTTGGAAGGCACGCAGGCTGCGACGCTGTCTGATCGAGTCCCAGATGGGCGGCCCGCCTTTCGTCTCTGGTGAACTCAACTGAATCCTGGGCGCAGAGGGGTAGCTCTTGTAGGTTGCGGGCTTGCTCGCCCAATCCAAGTCACCACCAGGCAGGTGGCCCCGTTGGTACTTCGTTTCTTGCTGAAAGAGATCACCGATCTTGGTTTTCACCATGTGCGTTCTCCTTGATTCTGGTCGCTACGAATGTCGAGCAGCTTGACGGCCCACTGCTCACGGGTTGGGGGCAAGTTCCTCAAGGGGTCTTCAGCGTGTCGCCATGCGTTTCATGTTGACGATGATACCGAGGTATTCTATCACCACGCACCGTCTACAGCGAGTGTTCGCACCATCGCATCTCTGCGCGCATGGGCGCGTTTAGTGGACTCTGACGGTGGGTCGCCTTTTTGGGGGGCAATCCGCGTCGTGAAGGAGCGAGGGTGTCGAAAAACGCTTCTCGAGGCTGCCGCTGGATTTGCCTGCCCTGAGCTTGTCGAAGGGTAATCCAGCGGACGGCGGGATTCCAAGTCCCGCCACAGCATAAGGCTGCTGGCTTCTTCCACACCCTCAAGGAGCAGAGGTAGCCTCCGAGGGTTTCCTATGATATAATAGGCGTCGTTTGCGAGAGGAGTACAGCTCAATGGTGGACAATTCCAGCCCCGACAACCGCAGAGTGATGGTCATCGGTCTTGATGGGGCGACCTTCAAGCTGATCAGGCCCTGGATTGAGGACGGCACAATGCCCACTCTCCAACGGTTGATGAAGAAGGGTGCTTCAGGTGTCTTGACCACCACCCTGCCGCCCATCAGCTCCTCAGCCTGGGCCTCCTTTGCCACGGGGAAGAACCCAGGCAAACACGGGCTCGTGGACTTTGTCCACCCGCGGGAGAACAGCTACCAGATCTCCATCGTCAGCCCTCAACAGCGCGGCTCGAAGGCCATCTGGAATCTCCTCAGTGACCAGGGCCGCAAGGTGGGAATCGTGGGCATGCCCGTCACCTACCCCCCGGAAGAGGTGAACGGCTACATGATCAGCGACTTTCTCACCCCCAGCGCCAGTGACGACTACACGTACCCCCTTTCCCTGAGAGATGAGCTAGAGCGAGCGGTGGGCGGATTTCCCCTTCTTCCCGATGAGAGATACCGGTCGACCAAGTTCACGGACAGGTTCATCGCCGATATGGTGACCGACGTCGAACGAAGGCTAGACGGCGCGCTGTATCTGTTGGATAACAAGGAATGGGACTTCTTCTTCCTGCTCTTCTGGAGCAGTGACATGCTGCAACATGAGACCTGGCGCTTGCTGGATGAGAGTCACCCCGAGCATGATCCCCAAGCCGCGGAGCAGTACAGGGGGCTGGTGGTTGACTTCCATCGCAGGCTAGACGACGCGGTAGGGCGGCTGTTGGCGAAGGTGGGGCCAGAGGATCTCGTGGTCGTCATGTCCGACCACGGCTTCGGACCGGTCCACAGCTTCTTCCTGATCAACAACTGGCTGCGGGAGATTGGATTGCTCAAGCTGAAGAGGCGACCGTTGACCCGACTCAAGTACGCGCTCTTCAAGCTGGGATTCACCCCCTTGGGGGTCTTCAGCCTGGTCAAGGCCATGAGGTTGGGGTTCTTGCGGCGGCGCTTCCGCTTCCAGAGAGGCGGGGGGCTCATGAAGCGGCTGTTCCTCTCCTTCGACGATGTGGACTGGCCCCGCACCAAGGCCTTCGCGGTAGGAAGCTTCGGACAGATCTACATCAACCAGGCTGGCAAGCGACCTCAAGGCACAGTACAGCCAGGCAAGGAATACCAGGACCTCCGAGAGGAGATAGCAGCCCGTGCCTTGGAGATCCGCGACCCTCGCATTGGTGAGAGCGTGGTGGAGAGGGTGTATCTCAGGGAGGAACTCTACTCCGGCGCCCTCCTGGAGAAAGCCCCTGATCTGGTCCTCCAGTCGCGAAACTGGGAGTACATGGCCTTCGGGCACGCCGATTTTGGCGCCTCCCACATCGTGGAGCCTATCTTTGGGATGTCGGGCCATCACCGCCCTGACGGGGTTGTGTTCCTGGCCGGAGAGGGCATCAAAGAGGGGGTGAAGTTGGAAGGGGCCAGCATCATGGATCTAGCCCCCACGATACTGTACTCCATGGGCATCCATGTCCCGTCTGACATGGACGGTCGCGTTCTCTCGGAGGCCTTCACGGCAGAATTCCTGTCCAGGGTCGAGGTTGAATACAGCGACGAGTCGACCGATCGCGAGGTGGGCCGGGACGACTACTCCGAGGACGATGAGGAGGAGATAAGGGAGCGACTGCGAGGCCTGGGATATGTCGGCTAGGAGAATCGCGGCTTGAACAGCAAGAAGCGGTTTGCTCTGGTCACGATCATAGGCGTGGTCCTGTTGGCCCTGGTCTTGTGGAGGGTCGACCTACGAGAGATGATCGAGACCCTCAGAGCGGCGGAGTATGCATTTCTCCTTCCAGCCCTCGCGGCCCAAATGGGCTTTTTTCTTGTCAAAGCGCTTCGCTGGAGGTACCTTTTCCCCGCCGACAGACCCATCGGTTTCGGGACCCTGTTCTCCGCCACCTTGATCGGCTATTTCGGCAACCAGATCATCGGCGCCAGCAGTGGCGAGGTTCTCCGCTCCATCGTCCTCGGGCAGAAGGAGAGTTGGAGCAAGAGCGCCACGTTGGGCACTGTCTTCGTGGAGAAGATGTGGGACGTACTGGTGCTCTGCCTCTTCCTCCTGGCCATCCTCTGGATCATGGTACTACCTCCACTGGTCCAGACCATCGGAGAGGCAGGAGTGCTGGTCTTGCTCGTCGGGGCTGCAATCCTCGTCCTGTTGTTGGCTCGACCTGATTGGGCCACAAAACTGGTGAGGTTGATCACCACCAGACTATCGACCGGCCTGGCCCAGCGGGTTGAGGGGATACTGGAGCGCTTCATCTTGGGCGTGCGGCCTCTACAGAACTGGCGCCGCTCAGTCCTGGCGCTCGTCCTCACCGTGCCTATGTGGCTGTTGCTGGCGGTGAGCTTCTACTTTCTGGGGCGGGCGGCCCTGATTGACCTTTCTTTCGCCCCCTACATCTTCCCCGTGGTAGTTATCGCGCTGGCTGCTAGCATCCCCAATCCGCCATGGAATGTGGGCATGCTGGAGATTCTCTCTATCACCACCTTGGGCGTCTTCGGCGTAAGTGGGAGCCAGGCCCTGGCCTTCGTGGTGCTCATGAGGGCCATGCGTTTGGTCCCCATCCTGTGGGGATATCTCCTCTTCTCCAGGGAGGGGTACGGCCTGCGGAGCCGACCTCAAGGTGGCCTGGAAGCGGAGCACCCTCAATAGGGGGCCATGAGAGGACGCGTCCTCATCCTGATGTGCGACTCCGGCGGGGGGCACCGCAGCGTGGCCGATGCCATAGCGGGCGCGCTGGAACACCTCTTCCCTGGCAGATATCAGTTGCAACTGTCGGATATCATCGCCGACGGCTTCCCCTTCCCTTTGAACCTCGCTGGCCGCATGTATGGTCCTGTCGTCAACCGTCTTCCCCGTTCGTGGGGCCTCCTCTGGCATCTCAGCAACGGACGCCGTCGGTCCCCACTACTCCTGAGGATGGTGTCGCCTCTTGGCGATGGCAGGATCAGGGATCTACTGTTGAACAGCCGGCCTGATCTCGTCATCGCGACCCACCCTTGGGGGAATCACCTCCCCGCTAGGCTACTGCGGGAGATGGGCTGCAAAGCACCACTCGTCACAGTGATTACTGACCTGGTGAGCATCCACCACTGGTGGTTGTGTCCTGACGTGGATCTCTGCCTGGTGCCTACCGAACAAGTTCGGCAAGTGGCGCTGGAGGCCGGGTTTGCGCCGGAGAAGGTGAAGATGGTGGGAATACCTGTCGACCTGAAGTTGGCGAACCCTGCCAAGACCAAGGCAGAGCTGCGCAGGGAGATGGGGTTGGAGGAGGATCTATTCACCGTGCTCCTGGTGGGTGGGGGAGAGGGGATGGGCAACGTCTTCCCCATTGCCAAGGCCGTCGCCCATGCCTCGCTGGACCTTCAACTGGTGGTCGTGACCGGGAGGAATGAGAAGCTAAGGGCCAGACTGGAGCGAGTCTCCTGGGAGGTGCCCACCCGCGTTCTCGGTTTTGCCACGAACATGCCTGCTCTGATGCATGCCGCTGACGTGCTCATCACCAAGGCAGGGCCCAGCACCATCAGCGAGGCGCTGGCCTGCGGACTTCCTATGCTCATCAGCGGTTCCCTGAGAGGCCAGGAGGAGGGCAACACAGAGTGGGTGGTGGAGCGGGGGGGCGGCCTGTTCACTCCGACGCCGCAGAGGGTCGTGAAGGCCCTGAAGGAGCTTCTCCGGCCAGAAAACGAGGCGCTGATCCGCATGGCCGAGAAGGCGCGCCTCGCCGCCAAACCCGACGCCGCACTGGAGGCGGCGAGGCTGGTAGACAACCTCGTATCAGAGAACTCATGACGTCTGCCCCTGGCCAGTACTACCTCTGACGTCCCTGAGCTTCGCAACTCTGTTGATGGACTCACTGGCTGGTCAATGGCTTGGAGTCTAGCATCGACGGTAGCTCCCTGGGATGGCGGGACGGCAAGATCTGAGATTTGCCAAGGTGTGCTTCTGCCCCTATAGTGACTCGGTTTGCGCGTCCCGCGCGCCCCAGGACGCAGTCTGACGGCTGCTCCCCACGCAGCGCCCCCGCGGTTCTCGCCCACCGACCACTTGAGAATGCCCTGGGGATGTGATAAGATGACTGCAACTGACCTGGCTGGCCCCGAAGGCCTGCAAGGGCATTAGCGAAGCTCTGCAAAGGGTCACAACGTAGGGAGAGTCCCGAGATGTCCCTCAGAAGAAGCCTCAGAGCAAAGACCCTCCTGGCTGTCTTGCTGCCCACCGCCCTGGCACTTGTAGCCGTGGCGGTGATCGCGCTCTATGCCTACGAGCGAGTGGCCCGAGACGTCATCCAGCAACGCGACACCGAACTGGTCAGGCTATCGGCCGCCAGGGCCTCTGCTGGGCTGAGTGAGTATACCCAGATTCTTGAGAGGCTTGCCGCCGACGAGGATGTTCAGTCCATGGAGCTGTTGGGCCTGGTAGAGGCGCTGCGAGAGGCCTCGAACCGGCTCCAGGTCTTCGATGCTGGAGTGGTGGTTTACGACAGCGAGGGCGTCGCTGTTTGGTCACGGCCCGTCAATCCCAGGCGGCGGGCAGCGGGTTTTCCTATACCTTCCCAATTCGAAAGCGTGCGCGAGACCCTACGACCAGACTTCTCGGATGTTCTCAGCGACGAAGTTTCCGGTGACGACGTGATCTTGATTGCAGTGCCTATCGTAGACAGCGAAGGCGAGTTCAAGGGCATAGTAGCGGGACTACATACGATCGGCCTCTCTCCGATCAGGGACGTGTACGCCGAGTTGCTGGAGTTCACGGCAGGCGGCAGCGCCTACGCATATCTGGTGGATGGTAACGGGCGGGTGATCTACCATCCCGACAGTTCGGAGGCGGGCAGGGATCTGGCCCATACGGTCCCCGTGATGCGAGCCACAGAGGGAGAGACCGGAGCTGTCTTCATCGAAGACGCGATGGGGGGGACCATCATCTCGGGCTACGCCCCGGTGCCCGGCACGAGTTGGGGGCTCGTCACTCAGGAGAACTGGCAGGACATCGCTGGTCCTATCCGAGGCTACAGCAGTCTCCTGCTGGGTTTGCTGGCGGTGGCAGCAATCAGCTCCGGGGCACTGGTGTTTCTCTCCATCGGCCGTGTCTTGCGCCCCATCCAGGATCTCACCCGAGGTGCTCGACGTATTGCCGGGGGCGATTTTGACTACACCATCGCTGCCCAGACCGGTGATGAAGTGGAGGCTCTCGGCGAGCAGTTCAACGTCATGGCCGAGGCGCTCAAGGAATCCTATGAAGACCTGGAGCGAAGAGTAGCTGATCGCACCAGAGAGCTGGCGGCCCTCAACGCCATCGCCGCCGTCGTGAGTGGCTCCCTGGACTTGCACGAGATTCTGGACGCAGCGCTGGACAAGACCCTGGAGGTGATGAGCATCGAGGCCGGCGGGATTTACCTTCTGAAAGAGGGATCATCCCAGGATGAGGAAGGGGTCTTGACCATCGCAGCCCACAAGGGCCTTGGCGCGCGGTTTGTGGAAGAGATTGACGACCTCAAAGTAGGGGAGGGCTTCTCAGGTCACGTCGTTCATACTGGCGAACCATTGGTCGTGCGAGACCTCTCGACGGATCCACGATTGACCCGCTCGGTGATGACCGAAAGTGGGTTCCGCGCCGTGGCGATCGTTCCCCTGGTTTCGAGAGAAGAGGTTAGAGGCTCTCTGTTTGTCGTGACGCGCAGCCACCGTGAGTTCTCTGATCAGGATCTCGATCTGCTCACCAACATCGGCGACGAGATCGGGGTGGCCATCGAGAACGCCCAGCTCTATGAAGATACGAAGAGACGACTGGCCCAAGTCATCGCCCTGCAAGAGACTAGCAGGGCCGTGGCTAGCACCCTGGAACTGGACAAACTCCTCAAGCTCATCATCCAGCAAGCCACCGCTCTCCTGCAAGCCAGCGGAGGTATTATCAACCTCGTGGACTGGGAGAATGAGGTGGATGAGGTGGTGGCCGCTACCGGCATGGCTGTCTCTGTGCTCGGAGGTCGTTCGCCCTTGGCAGATACCCTCTCTGGATGGGTAGCCCTTCATAACCGGCCAGTCATCTCCAACCAACTCCAAAGCGACAGCCGGGTGCACCATCGTGCGCTTTCCAAGATTGTAACGGAGGCGAAACGGCAAATCCAAAGCGGGGCGATGGCCCCCTTGACCATCAAGGACCAGGTCATGGGCACCCTGCTGGTTCTGGACAAACAGGGGGGCAAGGGCGAGTTCGACCAAACCGATTTGGAGCTACTGGTGGCCTTCGCCAACCAGGCAGCCACGGCCATCGAGAACGCCCGGCTCTTCAGTGCGGAACAGCGGCGTGCCGAGCAATTCTTGGTCCTCAGCGAGGTGGGTCGCCAGATAACCTCCCTCTTGGCCATTGATGATTTGCAGGAGGAGATCGTCCGCTTGGTGAAAGAGACCTTCGGGTATTACATGGTGGCCATTGGTCTCATCGAGGGCGATGAGGTGGTGTACAAGACGGGTGCTGGACCGCCTTTCGACGACCCTCAGTTCCAGGCTGCGCGCCTCAAGGTAGGACGAGATGGGATCACCGGCTGGGTTGCTGCGAAGGGTGAGCCTCTCCTGGTGCCCGATGTGAGCCAGGAGCCTCGGTACATCCTCGTCTCAGATACCGCAGAGACCCGATCGGAGTTGGCCGTACCGCTGAAGACCAAGAGCGGGGTCATAGGTGTGTTGGACGTGCAAAGCGACCACTTGAACGGCTTCGACGAGAGCGACCGAGTGATACTCCAGTCACTGGCCAACCAGGCCGCAATCGCCATCGAGGAAGCACGCCTCTTCGATGCTGAGCAGCGGCGGGCGGAGCAGTTTCGCGTCATCAGCGAGGTGGGCCGTAGCATGACGTCCATACTGTCGGTTGGTGAGTTGTTGGACGAGATTGTCCGTCTCGTTAAAGACGCCTTCGCATCCGACCTGGTCGAGATCAGCCTGATCGATGGAGATGAGTTGATCATCAAGGCGGGGGCTGGCCCTCCCTGGGATGATGCTCACTTCCAACCTCAGCACATCCAAGTAGGCACTCAGGGCATTACGGGATGGGTAGCCAGGGAAGGTGAGCCTATCTTGGTCAACGATGTGAGCCAGGAGCCCCGATATCGCTCCCTGTCCGATGCCATCAGGACCCAGTCGGAGTTGGCCGTGCCACTGAAGACAAAGGACACGGTCATCGGTGTGTTGAATGTGGAGAGTGAGCAGTTGAACGCCTTCGACGAGAGCGACCTGGCGGTCCTGCAATCGCTGGCCAACCAGGCGGCCATCGCCATTGAGAACGCCCGGCTCTATGAGGATACCAAGAGCCGACTGGCGCAAGTCATCGCCCTGCAAGAGACCACGGGGGCTGTGGCCAGCACGCTAGAACTCGACAAACTGCTCAACCTCATCATCCAGCAAGCCACCACTCTCCTGCAAGCCGATGGAGGTATCATCACCGTCGTCGACTGGGAGAACAAGCAAGATGAGGCGGTGGCCGTTACGGGCCTGGCTGTCTCTGCGCTCGGAGATCGTGCCACCTTGGAGGGTAGCCTCTCTGGGTGGGTAGCCCTTCATAATGAGCCGGTCATATCTAACCAGCTCCAAAGCGACAGCCGGGCGGACCATCGTGCGCTTTCAAAGCTGGTGGAGGACACGAAACGGCAAATCCAAAGGGCCGCCATAGCTCCCTTGACCATCAAGGACCAGGTCATGGGCACCCTGGTGGTCCTGGACAAGCAGGGGGGCAAAGGCGAGTTCGACCAGACCGATTTGGACCTGCTGGTAGCCTTCGCCAACCAGGCAGCGACGGCGATGCATAACGCCCGCCTCTTCGATGCCGAGCAGCGACGGGCTGAGCAGTTCCGCGTCATCAGCGAGATGGGCGGCCACATGACTTCCATCCTGGACGTTGATACACTCCTGGGAGAGATCGTCCACTCCATCAGAGAGACTTTGGGATATTACCTCGTTGGTATCGGCCTCATCGAGGGCGACGAGATGATCTTCAAGACGGGGTCTGGTGCTCGCTATGACGATCCCGAATTCCAATTCCCGCGCATCAGCGTAGGCGGCGAGGGGATCACAGGCTGGGTAGCCGCGTCAGGGCAGGCTCTGATGGTGCGAGACGTGACCGAGGAGCCACGGTATCTGCTCTTCCCCGACTCCGCGGAGACCCTCTCGGAACTGGCCGTGCCTCTCAGGACGAAGAGTGGGATCATCGGTGTGTTGGATGTGCAGAGCGATCAGGTGAACGCCTTTGACGAAAGTGACCTGGCCGTGCTCCAATCTCTGGCGCACCAGGCGGCCATCGCCATCGAGAATGCTCAACTCTATGAAGATACGAGTAGCCGACTTGCGCAAGTGATGGCTCTGCAAGAGACCACCAGAGCCCTGGCCAGCACCCTAGAGCTGGACAAACTCCTCAGCCTCATCACTGAGGAGGCCACCGCCCTCTTGAAAGCCGATGGAGGCATCATCAATCTGGTAGACTGGGAAGGGAACGAAGATGAGGTCGTGGCCGCCACCGGGTCGGTTGCCTTTGCACTTGGATATCGTTCCCCGCTGGAGGGTAGCCTCTCCGGCTGGGTCAGCCTGAATAACCGACCAGTTGTGTCCAGCCAACTGCAAGAAGACAGCAGAGTGGACCTCCGTGCGCTATCATGGACCGTCGGGAAGATGAAACGGCCGATACGAAGCGCAGCGGTGGCCCCGTTGAGTATCAAGGACCAAGTCGCCGGCACACTGATGGTCGTGGACAAAGAACGGGGCGAGCGGGAGTTCGACCAGACCGATTTGGAGCTCCTAGTGGCTTTCGCCAGCCAGGCCGCCATCGCCATAGAGAACGCGCGGCTATACGAGCAGGCCCAGCAGGCGGCGGCGTTGGAGGAGCGGGGCCGCCTGGCTCGCGACCTGCACGACGCCGTGACCCAGACCCTCTTTTCGGCCAGCCTGATCGCCGAGGTGGTGCCCACAGTTTGGGAAGGCGATCAGGAGGAGGGAAAGGAACTCCTACAGGAACTGCGGCAGTTGACCCGCGGCGCACTGGCCGAGATGCGCACCTTGCTATTGGAGCTGCGACCGGCGGCCTTGTCCGAGACCAGCCTCGATGAACTCTTACGACAACTTGGCGAGGCCGTCACTGGGCGCTCGGGTGTGCCTGTCACGGTGACAGTGGAGGGGGAGTGTGACCTGCCCTCAGATGTCCACGTTGCGCTGTACCGCATCAGTCAGGAAGCGCTGAACAACGTGGTCAAGCACGCCCGCGCCGGTGAAGTCGAGGTCAGTCTGCGATGCACTTCTTTGCGCGACGCCGTGGATGGGGAGAAGCGAGACGTGGTGGAGTTGCAGGTGAGCGACGACGGGTGCGGCTTCGATCCCAGTTCCATCTCGCCGGACCGCTTGGGACTGGGTATCATCCGCGAGCGAGCCGAGGCCATCGGGGCCACATTGGAGATCGAAAGCGAGACTGATTGCGGTACGGTGATCCGGGTGGTTTGGAAGTCCGACGAATGACGACTGACGCACGACGATTGACGAAGGATCGGGGACGAATGCCTTTCAAGTTTGAGAAGCTTGAGGTGTGGCAACTGTCGCTGGGTTACATCGATCACATCTACGAGATTGGCAACGAGCTTCCACGAAGCGAAGAGCATAACCTCAAGTCGCAGATGACCGGAGCAGCGACCTCGGTGGCACTCAACATCGCGGAGGGCTCTACGAGCCGGACGGATACCGAACAGGCACGTTTCTTGGGAATGGCGATTCGCTCTCTGTTGGAGACCGTCGGTCGCCAACACCTCATTAGCCGCCGTCAGTATCTTCAAGACGCGAGCCCACTGCGCCAGTCGTACCGACGTGCTGAGATCTTGGCAGCCAAGCTACGTAGCATGCGCAAGTCAATCGCACGGCAGCAGCCATGGCTGCGCGAGGAATCACCCATCTACGAGACAGAGGAAGAGGGCTACTGTGGGGCGAAAGGGTGCCAGGGGTCCACTCTTGTCGTTGGTCATTTGTCATTCGTTCTTCGTCTTCCGTCCTTCGTCGTGTGAAGAAAGGAAAACTCGATGAGTAAGCCAGACGCCATTCGAGTCATGATTGTTGACGACCATGACATGGTCCGCAGAGGGCTGGCGGCCTTCCTCAAAGCAAAGGCCGACCTGGAACTGGTCGGTGAAGCCAGGAATGGCCAAGAAGCCCTGCGGGTCTGTGAGCAAGTCCAACCGGACGTGATCCTCATGGACCTGGTGATGCCGGAGAAGAGCGGGGCCGAAGCCACCAAGGCCATCCGCGAAGGATGCCCTGAGGTCCAGGTCATTGCGCTGACCAGCTTTCACGACAAAGAGTTAGTGCAGGAAGCTCTCCAGGCCGGGGCGATCAGCTACCTACTGAAGAATGTCTCGGCCAACGAACTGGCCGAGGCGATACGAGGGGCCCACGCCGGACGCCCGACCCTGGCTCCAGAGGCGGCCCAGGCTCTGATCCAGACCGCCGGCGAAGGGCCCGCACCAGGCCATGATCTGACCGAGCGCGAGCGCGAGGTCCTGGCGCTGATGGTCGAGGGGTTGACGAACCCGCAAATTGGCGAGCGCTTGGTTGTCAGTCGTTCCACTGCCAAGGCGCACGTCAGCAATATCCTGTCCAAGCTGGGTGTCTCCAATCGTGCGGAGGCGATAGCGATGGCCCTTCAGCACAAACTGGTCACCTGACCAAGAAAAAGATTACCCACTTGGCTAATGCCGATATCCCCCAGATGGCCGATGCGTCTGGGGGATTCCTCTTGTATGCTGAGGCCAGATGACGAGATTCGATATAGAGGAGGAAAGAAGAATGAACCATGCAAACGTCCTGAAACGAGCCTGGGAGATACTGTGGCGGTACCGGGTATTGTGGATCTTTGGCGTCATCGTGGCCCTGACCGCAAGCAGTGGCACCTCCGGCTACTGGGGAGGGGGCGGTGACGGCGGTCATGACGATTGGTCATGCCCAGGGGGGATCGCGGTAGGTGACCAGTGCTACGCCGTGGAGGAGTGGCGGGAGGCCTTTCAAGAGCTGCCGCCATACGTCGTGGAAGAATGGCGGGAGCTCGAAGATCTGTCAGGGTTGCCCCTACCTGAGGTTCCAGCGGCGTTCTGGACTACTCTGGCCGCCGTTGTCCTCGGGCTGCTGTGTTTGGGCATCATTGTCGCCATCGCCAGAGTGGTGTTTCTGTACATAGCGGAGACGGCGCTGATACGGATGGTGGATGACTACGAGGAGACAGGTGAGAAGCGAGGTGTGCGCCACGGATTCAGGCTGGGGTGGTCGCGTACTGCACTGAGGCTGTTTGTGATAGATCTGCTCACCAAGCTACCGGGCATGCTGGTCGCATTCATGCTGCTCGTGCTGGGTGTGGGTATGTTCGGTGCGGTGGTGTGGACCGGAGAGAACGTGCCATTGATGGTCGTAATCGGGATCGCTATCGCCGGCTTGGTCTGCTTGAGCTTCCCTTTGGTCATCGTCGTCAGCTTGGTGCTTTCGCTGCTGAGGCCGTTCTTCTGGCGGGTGTCCGCGTTGGAGGAGACGGGGGTCATTGACTCGATCCGCGAAGGATGGCGTTTTGTGAGGCAACACCTGGGGGACGCGGTCATCATGTGGCTGATCATGGTCGGCCTGCAAGTCGGCTGGATTATCGTGATGATCCCCGTGGTGCTTCTGTTAGTAGTCATCGGCGGGCTGCTCGGTGGGTTGGCCGGCCTGCTCGCGGCAGGGCTGGGCAGCCTGGCCTCCAGCGGAGCTGTGCCTGTGATCCTGGGGCTGGTGACCGGCATCCCGATCTTCATCCTCGTGCTGGCAGCTCCGCTCGTGTTCCTGGGCGGGCTGGCGCATGTATTCGAGTCCAGCGTATGGACGCTGACCTACCGACAGCTGCGGGCTCTCGAGGGCTCAGAGGCGTAGCCGCAAACAGCCGCGGGAGTGGGGCACGCCTCCCGCCCGGTGCCATCCAGGCAGGAACTAAGACGGCCCCCATCGTGGGGCCGTCTTCTTCTCTCCTCTGGCAGCGTTATCACGTGTCGCCCCCAGTTCGTCGCAGTTGCGTGGTGGGTTGTCCCATTGTACCCGAGGGATCTGCCGGGCGCCGCTCACAGATGATGCCAGAGATCGGGGAAGCGGCGGCGGTCTGAATCGGCTGAGAACGATGACCTCAGGCATATGTTGTTGCCGTGACCAGTTCCTAGTGGACAGCCTTGGCGGGGGCGCACCGCAGGTAGGGGTCACCGACTACGCAGCTTGGTCACCTGACCAAGGGTAAGATTAGCCACCTGGCTAATCCCGAAATCCCCCACATGGCCGATGCCTCTGGGGGATTCCTCTTGTATACTGGAGTCAAACAGAGAGATCGAAGACTCGTCCACGAGGTAAGTTGAATGCGCATTACACTGGCTGAGAACCGACGCAAGGTGCGATTCGCGCTCCGGGCGCTGCTGGAACGGCAGGCAGAATTGAACGTGATCGGCGAGGCCGCTGATGCCCAGAATCTGCTAGCGCAGGTGGAGGAGATCTGCCCCGACGTGATTCTGCTGGACTGGGAGTTGCCCGGCATGGCGGCGGATGATCTGCTGTCGGCCTTGCGCCGGAACTGCCCCGACGTCCTAGTGGTCGCCCTCAGCGGCCGGGTGAGTGCGCGGCGGGCGGCTCTGGCCGCCGGCGCCGACGCCTTTGTCAGTAAGGGAGACCCGCCGGAGCGGTTGCTGTCAGCTATCGACTGCTGTGCGGAGAGGTGCTCGACCTGTTGAGCGAATGTCGACAGGACCGGACAAAGGAGAGAGAATGGAACTGGCATTGAAGTGGAAAGGGTACGGGTTTAGCATCATAATACTGACTGGGAAAGCAGAGAGCACCCCAGAGTGCAAAGAGGAACGGATGGTCCAGTCACATTCGGCGCAAGCGCATCGAGAGGCGGCCGAGAGAGACCATCTACTTGCCTGTGGCTCTCGCTATGTGGGCCCCATCAGGTAGCCTTCCATGTGCTTACGCCCAAGGCGTGACGCATCAGGAGACTCAACCACTCACCAGGAGGGTGGTTAGGTGAAGAAACGACTGTTCGCTATCGACGCGGTTCGTGGCTGGGTGATGATCTTCATGGCGCTGGATCACGCCATGTACTTCTGCTACGCGCACATCTTCGCCGAGGGATATCAGGGCCTGCGGCCAGACCCGACGCCGGATGCGCTACACTACCTGACGCGTTTCATCACTCACTACTGCGCGCCAACGTTCGTCTTCCTCGCCGGGCTCAGCGTGGCCTTGTACACGCTGTCGCGCAGGGAAAGGGGCCTCAGCGAACGTCAGATCACGCGCAATCTGATCACGAGGGGGTTCCTCCTCATAGCCTTGCAGTTAACGGTGGTGAACTGGATCTGGGGTTTTGGCCTGTCGTCCGGCTGGAGCCTGCTGTACTTCGGCGTCCTGGCCTGCATCGGATCGGGCCTGATTGTGCTGGCCTTTGCCCGCCGACTGCCGGTGCCCGTGCTGGCCAGCGGTTCCATCCTGCTACTGCTACTGATTCCCATACTGCTCAACGCCTTTCCGCTCGCGCCAGGCGCCGATCACCCACTGCTGGAGATCGCACTGCAGCCCAACTCCGAGGACTGGCTTGCTGTCAACTACCCCATCCTGCCCTGGCTGGGTGTGATGGGCCTCGGTTGCGCATGTGGCTACTGGATAGGAAGCGCTCCGCGGAGGACTACAAAGTTCTTCCTGTCCATGGGGGCGCTTCTGCTGTCGCTGTGGGTGCTGGTGCGCATCGTAGGCGGCTACGGAAATCTTACCCCGTATCAAGGCGGGGACTGGCGAGACTTCCTGTTGATGTCCAAGTATCCACCCAGCCTGACGTTCCTGATGTGGAACCTGGGAGGGATGGCGCTAGCCATCGCAGGGCACAACTACTTCGAGAAGACGCTTCGCTCCAACCGGTCTTGGGGCGTGGTGACCCTCTTCGGAGGGACGGCGCTTTTCTTCTACGTTGTGCACCTGCCACTGTACAAGCTGCTGTCCCTGATTCCTCCCCTGCATGGTAGCCTGATGGCCGGCTACTTGGCCTGGCTCGTGGGCCTCGGAATCATGATCCCTTTGTGCGTTGGATATCGCGCCTTGAAGCACAGATATCCTCAGAGCGTCCTACAGTATGTGTAGAGCCGCGCGCCCCAGCAATCTGTGCGGTTACTATCTACTTCGAGAGAGGGGTGGAGAAATGGAGTCATGGTGAGGGGACACACGACAAGACCTGAACGCAGAGTGCAAACAACATCGTAAGGGAGGTTACGAGAAATGCGAACAAGAAGTTACAAACCCCATCCTCGATATCTGATCAAGCTGTGTATAGGCATTACAGTCGTGGCGTTGCTCAGCATCGTTGGCACCATCTTTCTGGGGTTGATCATCCCTGACAGGGATGGGAGGGTGATTTTCATGCTCTTCGCCGCTGCCGAGGTGGTAGCCTGGGTCGTGGCGCTCGCGCTGGCCGGGCCCTACTACAACAGCCTAGGCTACGAGATCGAGGACGACGAGGTGATCGTCCGTGTAGGGATACTCACCCACTCCGTCAAGCATGTGCCCTACCGCACGGTGACCAACGTGACGGTCAAGCGGGATATCCTTGATCGATGGTTCCTTGGCCTCGGGTCTTTGAACATCCAGACCGCAGGCATGAGCGGCACGTCCGGCGCTGAGGAGAAGCTGGTGGGCCTGACCAACGTGGACGAGGTCTACGACATGGTGGTGACGGAGTTGCGGCGGTTCCGCGGCGGCATGTCTCCGACGGCCGCAGAGGTGGAACGCGAGGCGCTGTGCCCCCAAGTGACGCCTTGAACGCGATTCTGTCCGAAGTCCGGGCGATCCGGCAGGTGCTCGACAAGGACAAGTGAGCAGGGGGAGAGTGTAGAGAAACGCTTCTCCAGGGTGCCGCTGGATTCATCCTGAGCGCCGTCCTGAGCCTGTCGAAGGATAGGCCGTAGGCCTTATCGAAGGGTGTAATCCAGCGGAGGGCGGGATTGCAGTCCCGCCACAGCATGAGGATGCTGGGTTCTCTCCACAGCCTCCAGGAGAGTAGTTCCATCGAGCCCGACCCGGAAGAGTTGCTCCGGCAGTTGATCTGCGGCAAACGCAATCCGAGCAACACCAAGAACAGAACAGCGAGGCAAGAAATGAGAAGTAAACGCATCATTCTCACTGGGATTCTGCTCGTAACGATCGGTCTACTGAGTGGCTGCATGAAAGAGCCCCAAAGACCCGAAGGGACTCTGAGCGTGTCCGAACTGTTGGAGGATCCCACCTACGACGTAGAAGTCAGTATCTATGGACAGGTAAGTCTGTTGGGTGAACTGTTCTGTCCCTGCTTTGAGTTGACCTCCGGTGGGGGAAAAGTGCTGGTATGGTACGGCTTGATGGTTGAGAATGATGGCGCAGAGAAGCCCGCCGTCAGCGTAGAGGGCGTTCAGAATGGTGACCAGGTGATCGTGACCGGCGAACTCAAGACAGCAGGTGTACACAGCTCACTCAATGACTTCTGGGCCAGCAAGATTGAAAAAGCAGAGTGACTATCAATAACAGTGGGAGGAGTAGCCAATTATGTACAGTGCCGAAGTTTCACACATCGCCAAATCGTTTGGGAACACACAGGCTGTAGCTGACGTATCCTTTGCCGTCTACCGCGGCGAAATCTTCGGCCTGCTTGGCCCCAACGGCTCAGGCAAAACCACTACCCTCCGGGTGATGCTAGACGTCTTCAAGCCGGATCGTGGCACGGTGTCCATCTTGGGCGGGCCGATGACCGAAGAGAAGAAGGAGCTCATCGGCTACATGCCGGAGGAACGCGGCCTCTACCAGGATATGGCCCTTGAGCGGTGCTTGCTCTACCTGGCCACGTTGAAGGGCGTGCCCGCCGCCGAGGCACGTAAACGCCTGGCGGGGTACCTGGAACGCTTCGACCTGGCCGCACACACGGGAAAGAAGGTCAAGGAGCTCAGCAAAGGGATGCAGCAAAAGGCGCAGATCATCAACACGATTCTGCACCGCCCGGAACTGATCGTCATTGACGAACCATTCACCGCCCTTGACCCCATCAACACACAGTTGGTCAAAGACCTGATGAGGGAATTGCGAGCCGAAGGCGCGACGATCATCATGTCCACTCACCAGATGCGCCAGGTCGAGGAGTTGTGCGACCGCATCCTGTTGATTGACGATGGGTGGGATGTGCTCTATGGGAACCTGGAAGAGATCCGCCGCCAATACTCCGGTCACGCCGTGCTGGTGCGGGTGGCTGGCGAGCTCCCAGACCTGGCGGGGCTTGAACAGGTTCTGCCTCATAACAACGCCACCAAACTGATGCTGGCAGAGGGCACCAGCCCGCAAGACGTGCTCCAAGACTTGATGGCGCATGGCGTCATCCTGGAGAAGTTCGAGATCGCCATCCCCACGCTTGATGAGATCTTTATCCGAGTCGTGGAAGAAGGAGACGCATGATGTGGAAACTCTGGTATGTCGCCCGGCATGAATACGCGCGAAACGTTTTCAAGAAGAGCTTCATCCTTGCTCTGCTGAGCGTTCCGCTACTGATTGGCGTCAACATCGGGCTTATCGCTCTCATGGTGTCGCTGGACAATAACAACGCGCCGGTTGGCTACGTTGATCGCGCCGGTCTGCTGTCAGACCCCATCCCTGCGCCGGTGGGACCTTCCGAAGAGGCCATCGAGTTCATCCCGTTCCAGACGGAGGATGAGGCGCGAGACGCGCTGGAATCGAAGAGTATCCAGGCCTACTATATCGTGAGTCCGGACTACTTTGAGACCAGCCGCATCGACCTTTTGTATCTCAAGGAGCCTGGCGAGAACGCCACCCAACAGTTCTATGATTTCATCCAGATCAACGTGCTGGCCGACCAGCGCCCCGAGATTGCTCACCGGGCCGCTGAGGGCAGCAACGTGACCGTACGCGCACCAGACGGCAGCCGCGAATTCTCTGGTGCGCCGACCTTGGGAGCAGTCTTACCGGTTCTACTGAGCGTGGCCTTCATTTTCCTGCTGCTGATGAGCTCCGGGTACCTGATGCAGGCGGTGGTGGATGAGAAAGAGAACCGCACGATGGAGGTGCTGATAACCTCTCTTTCGGCTTCGCGACTGATCTCGGGCAAGGTGCTGGGCATCGTCGCCATAGGTCTCACCCAACTCGTCGCCTGGATTCTCGTCGGAATCCTGGCCGTCTTCATTGGCGGCGAGGTCTTTGGCATCGAATGGTTTCAGAACCCCGGCCTCGACTGGGGACCCATCTTGACGGTGGTTGCGATAGCCATCCCGTCCTACGTGCTGGCTTGTGCCTTGATGGTCACCGTCGGCTCAACAGTTGGTCAGGCCCAGGAGGGCCAGCAGATAGGCGCACTGTTCTTCATGCTCTTCATGATTCCCCTCTATGCGATCATGGTGATTGGAGAGACACCAAACGCTACTCCGTCGGTCGTACTGACTCTCTTACCGTTCACCTCGCTGATGACGGTCGGCTTTCGCAACCTGTTCTCGGTGGTACCTTTATGGCAGCTTGTCGCCAGCGTCGCTATCCAGACGGTGTCTGCTGTGGGTGCTCTCTGGCTGGCTGGTCGAGTCTTCCGTGTGGGGATGCTCCGCTACGGCCAGCGCCTGAGGTTCAGAGAGATCTTTGCCAGGGCAAGAGCCACGACCACGGGAAGGAGTCTGCCATGAAAAAGACGTACCTTGTCCTGCGTCACGAACTGATGACCGCCATTGGACGCCCATCGTTCCTGCTGGTGGCCTTCGGCATCCCGCTGCTGGCCCTGCTGATCTTTGCCGGCGTTACCATCGTCAGAGGCGGATCGCCTGACAGTGACGTCCTGCCATCCGATCCAGCGGACGTAACAGAGCTTGAGGTCCAAGGGTATGTCGATCAGGGAGGGTTGATCAGCGCCATTCCTCAAGACATTCCCGACAGCTATCTGGTGGCTTATCCCGATGAGGATCATGCCCAACAGGCTTTGGAGGCGGGAGAGATCGTCGCCTACTATGTCGTTCCCGAAGACTACCTGCAAACGGGCGACCTGATCATTGTCAGTCCAGACCCCAGCCCGTTCTCGGCCCATCGTCAAGACGGGGCAATGCGCTGGACGCTGCTGGTCAACGTGCTGGGTGGCGATGCAGAGTTGGCCGACCGAGTCTGGAATCCAGTGAACCTGGAGGTGACGAATCTGGCTTCAGAGCCGCAGCATGACTCGTATGCAGACGAGGACTGCTTACAGCCCGGTATGGCGTGCGAGTCAAATCTACTGATCCGCTACCTCCCTATGATCATGCTGGTTCTCTTCTACGTATTCATCACAACAGGATCCAGCCTGCTGCTGAGGAGCATCAGCGCCGAGAAGGAAAACCGTGTGATCGAGATTCTGATGCTGTCTATCAGCCCGTGGCAGATTCTGACCGGCAAGATCATTGGGTTGGGGATCGCCGGACTGCTTCAAGTGGTAGCCTGGGTGGGCACGGTCTACCTCTTGCTGCGGATGGGTGGAGGGACGTTGAACCTGCCAGCAGGCTTCGAGATTCCACCCTCGTTACTGGCGTGGGGGTTGGTGTTCTTCCTCCTCGGCTATGCCGTGTACGCCACTCTGATGGCGGGTGCGGGAGCGCTGGTGCCCAAGCTGAAGGAGACCACTCAGGTGACCTGGGTGGTCATGATGCCCATTTTTGTCAGCTACCTGGTGGGACTCTTCATAATCGAGGATCCCCACGGGAGGCTTGCTACCGGATTGAGTCTGTTCCCATTGACCTCCCCGACGATGATGATGATGCGCTTGACCGTCGGCGGTGTGCCGCTGTGGCAACCGCTGATCGCGGCAGCGCTGTTGGTGCTCACGGCCATTCTCGTCTTGCGCGCCGTGGCGGGGATGTTCCACGCCCAGAATCTGCTCTCTGGACAGTCTTTCAGCGCCAGGCGTTTCGCCAGAGCGCTCTTGGGGCGGGCGTAGAGGGCAGTGCGGATTTCACAGAGCTGCCAGACTGGCCCAGTTCTGCAGATTCTGACACCGCTGCTCGCTTTGAGTACAGTGTCAACGACTGGCTTGAAAGGAGAAAGCACCTATGAGACTGGTAATTGATGGTGTGAGCAAACTCTACAAGGGCAAGGTTTGGGGGTTGCGAGATTTCAACCTGGAGTTAGAACCCGGAGTCCTGGCGCTGGTAGGTCCCAACGGGGCGGGCAAAACCACTACCCTCCGGGTGATGCTAGACGTCTTCAAGCCGGATCGTGGCACGGTGTCCATCTTGGGCGGGCTGATGACCAAAGAGATCATGCTGAAGGGTCACTACACGGGGTTCTAGGACGGAGTATTGCGCAGAACCGCGGCTGCGTCTATGCCGCGGCCAGCATGTGCTGTGGAGCAGCCGACCGCACTTGATCACGGCAAATGACCGGCCAGGAGACAGAAGATGAACTGCGACACATCTGTAAAGCAACAACATGGGAGATCTGACACAACCCGTGGCATCTTGAAACGGGCGCGGCAGCTTGTCATCCAGGTACTGCTGGTGGCAGGCATCTTGTTCATCTCGTCGGGCCGCCTCGACTGGTGGATGGCGTGGGTCTATCTCGGCATCTTCGTGGTCGGTGTGATCGTCAACGCGGTCATTCTGATGAGAGTCAACCCGGAATTGATAGCGGAACGGGCGCAAGGGATGGAAGCGGACACCAGGGACTGGGACAGAGTGCTCGCCAGCCTGTGGGGCGTGATGTCACTTGTTGCGCTGCTCGTCGCTGGGTTGAACATGCGCTTCGGATGGTCGTCACAGATCCCATGGGGAGTCCAGTTGGTCGCGCTGGTCTTTGTGGTGCTGGGTTTTGGCTTCGCTAGCTGGGCGCTGATCTCCAACGCCTTTTTTGCCGGGCCCGTCCGCATCCAGGAGGAGCGCGGTCACACCACTGTCTCCGAAGGGCCTTACCGATTTGTACGCCATCCGGGTTACGTGGGGTGGATCGTTTCCGGCGTCGCACTGCCGTTGATGCTGGGCTCGGTGTGGGCGCTCATCCCGGCGGTACTGGCGGCTGCTGCTCTTGTCATCCGCACGGCGCTTGAAGATCGAACGCTACAGGAGGAACTGCATGGCTACACAGACTATGCCCAACGGGTGCGATATCGGCTCGTGCCGGGCATCTGGTAGCGCCTGACGTGCGAGACACCGAATACCATTCTGGGAGGACGAGATGAGCGACGATTTGTCTGTCGAGCAGTCCCGTGGGAAAGCTGACCTGGCCGCCGACATCAAGAAATATCTGGTGAAGGGCGCTTTCGCCAAACTGATCATGGTGGCGATCCTATTCCTGTCCGCAGGCCGCTTGGACTGGGTGATGGGGTGGGTTTTGGTCGGCGTGTATGTGAGCTGGGACATCCTCGTGGCGGTGACCCTGATACCAAGGAGCCCGGGGTTGATTGCCGAACGCGCTCGGATCCAGGAGGGCACCAAGAAATGGGATATCGTGATCACCGGCCTCGCCGCCTCGTTGATGCCCATGGTCGCGTGGATGGTGGCGGGACTGAATGTGCGGTTTGGATGGTCGCCACAGATTCCCGTCGCACTCCAACTCGCCGCGTTCGCCATTGTGGTGCTGGGATTCGCGCTGGTCACGTGGGCGATGGCGTCGAATGAGTTCTTCTCAGCGATGGTTCGCATCCAGAAAGATCGGGGCCACACCGTCGCCGCTGGCGGTCCTTACCAGTACGTGCGTCATCCGGGTTACGTTGGCGCGATCATGTTCCAAGTGGCAACGCCGATCATGCTCGGCTCGGTGTGGGCGCTCATTCCCAGCGGCCTGGCAGCGTTGCTCTACATCCTTCGCACAGCACTTGAGGACAAGACGCTA
>Ga0209979_1000742_pt1 | contig 40798 bp, 44 predicted proteins | sample AnhtaG_FD_183114 | JGI IMG/M metagenome (GOLD analysis project Ga0209979, IMG submission 183114) | Deep subsurface microbial communities from Anholt, Denmark to uncover new lineages of life (NeLLi) - Anholt_01485 metaG (SPAdes) (version 2) | ecosystem: Environmental > Aquatic > Marine > Oceanic...
TTGTGTCTTCTTCACCGTGACCATCGGTAACCACAACTGTGACGTGGTATATGCCAACTTCTTCGGGAGCAGTCCAGTTTACAGCCGCGCCTGTGCCAGAAATATTACCTCCGCTGGTTGACCACTCATAGCTCAGCTCATCATCATCAGGGTCTGAAGCAGTACACGTCACCTGGATACTATTCGAAGGAGTAGTCCAGTCTGCATCGGCTACCAGGCTGGTAATGGTTGGCGGCTTATTGGCTCTCACTGTGATGGTTACCTGTTTCGTGACTTCGCCACCGCCCCCATCGGTCACCGTGACTGTAACATCGTAGAAGCCTGCAGAGTCAGGAGCCGTCCAAGTAACTTCAGGACCCGTGCCGGTAATAGTACCTCCGGTGGTTGACCACTCATAGATTAGGTCGTCGCCATTAGGGGATGAGGCATTACATGTCACCAGGAGACTACCCATAGGAGCGGTCCAGTCTGCCTCAGCTTCTAGGCTGGTGATAACTGGCCGAAGGCTGTTGCAAGATGAGGCGAAGAGCAGCACTGCTGCCACAATGACCGTTGATATTATCACCAGGCTGTTCTTTTTTGCCCCCCCTCTGCTCAATTCGAGCTCTCTTTCTCTCCTCGTTGTTTTTTTAGTCACCATTTATCCTGTCCTCCTTATCCGGTGCAATCAAGACTCGACTCCACGAATTCCTTTCGTTTACTCTTTAAGGTCACCCAGGTTCAAGGGTATCTTCATACGCAGCTATGAGATCAGTGCCTTTCATTGCTACGTTGCCATTACTTACTTCGTATGGAACTGAGGCTTTGGGGAAATCTACACACGCCCCCTCAATTCCTTCACCTGTTTCTGCCTTGAAAGTAGTTGCGCACCTATCGCATATTAGGACGGCTTCTTCAAGAGAAAAGCCTATTGATCTACACGGTGGACAAACATTTGCCCGGACAAAGATTTCTCCACCCACTATATATGCCATGAAATTCATATCCCCGCCTTGTGTCTTCAGATTAAAGTGGACATTCCAATTATTTTCGACCTCACTTACTGGTATGGATACAGTATCGCCAGCTACCTGCGGCTCAATCCACGTCGCCTTTATCGGTTCATTACTTTGCGGGTTACTGCTACTACACGCGGCTGTGCTTAGTATCATCGCAAGTAGCACTAAACCGAGCATTGTCTTCTTTAACATTTTATCGCTTACCTCCTTTTTGGTCGACCTTGTCTACGATTTTTCCATCTTGTAAATCTATGATTTCTTTGGCATACTGGGCTATCACAGGGTCATGGGTAACCATGATAATACTGCGCCCATCTCTATTCAGTTGGCGAAACAAATCCAGGATTTCTCCTCCCGTTTTTTGGTCCATATTACCTGTTGGCTCATCCGCCAGAATCAATGAGGGGGAATTAACCAAAGCCCGCGCAATGGCTACTCTTTGCTGCTCCCCACCGCTTAACTGGCTGGGTCTGTGTTCCGTCCTTCCCCCTAACCCCACCTCCTTTAATATCTCCAACCCCTTCTCCTCCCCTTTACTCAATCCACAAAAAATCAGGGGCAACATTACATTCTCCAAGGCAGTGAGTGACGGAAGCAAATGATACTGCTGAAAGACATATGCAATCTTGTTTCTTCTTATATCAACAAAATCATTTTCGTCTAGATTGTCGATGCGCTTCCCATCTAAAATTACTTCACCACTGGAAGGATAGTCTAAGCCGCCGATTACATTTAAGAGGGTGGACTTCCCACTTCCAGAAGGCCCCATAATGGCTATGAAGCCGCCTTCATCCACACGAAATGAAACGTTGCTTAAGGCAACTACTTTAGCCGTTCCCTGTCCATAGGTTTTCGATACATTTTTAATTTCCAGCATTTTGCTACCTCACAAAGACCTGAAAGAGTCGGCAACCTTGATTTTAGAGGCACGGAACGCAGGGTAAACAGTCGCTATGACCGCAATAAAGGTAGCCAGAGCCAATGCAGGAAGGAAATACTGGGGAACATAAGTAACAGCTACACCCCCAAAAATCAGCGGCCCGACTATGTATGCTAGTAAAGTCCCAACTACATATCCAAGGAAGCCTCCCGCTACCCCAATGATTATGGCCTCGTAGAGAAAAATCTTAATTACCTGATTGCGTGATGCTCCCACTGCTCTCATTATGCCGATGTCCTTGATTCTTTCATGAACCGAGGTCAGCATCGTATTGACCACACCAAAGCAGCCCACAGCCAGTGTGATTCCAGCTAAAGCCAGCAGAAATTTGCTTACCTTTTCCATCATGCCCATTTCAGTTTCAGCTATTTGCTTTACGGCAACTGCCCGAACCCCCAGCATGTTCTCGTTAATGGCACTCGCAATATCTGATGTAGGACAGGCACTACACAGGGCACGAACGTCTATCAAGGAAACTAACCCCTCTTTATCGAATGCCTCCTGTGCCGTTTTTATATGAAGGAAAACTTGGTAATCTTCGTTTGAGCCTGTCTCCTCGAGAATACCGGTGATGCTTACTTCCCTCCCGTTAAGTGCAATTTTGTCGCCTACATTGAGTTCCAGTAACTCAGCAGCCATTGCTCCCACTAGAGCCTGGTCTACATGTTCGAGGTATTCCCCTTCTCGGATTCTCCACCACGTCTTGAGTTGGTGCTCTTGTTGAGGGTCCACTCCAACTATTATCACAGATGTTCCTTTTATCTCGGTGTTCATGTAAAGTCTTGGGGCAATCGTGGCAATATCACCCTCATCCTCAATATTCAATGCCGCTCTTATCTTGCCATCTGCTATCTGTCTGATCTGCGGCAATTCGTTCTCAGAAATGTAGTTCTCTCCAACTGCCAAAGTGCCAAGACTTAAGCCTCCCAATCCTACGTCAATATCGCTGATCGCAGGCATGACCACTAAGTTAGCGCCATATTTTTCCAACTGACCATAGATGTTCGTCTCCCCGGCAAGGGCGATTGTCAGCACAGCAACAATTGTTGCCACACCGATAACCACGCCGAGCGAGGTGTATAACATCCGCTTTTTCCTTCGTGTGACGTCTTTCACAACTATCTGGTACAGTTTCATCAAATCCTCCTTCACAGGCGCTCGAGCGCCTGCTCTAAATCCTCAGTCAAATCGTCAACATTCTCCAAACCAACCGATAACCTGATCACTTCATCGGTAATCCCCACCTTCTCCCTATAATCCTTGGGCATCGAGGCATGACTCATGGTAGCTGGATGCTCAGCAAGAGAAGTAACGCCACCTAGCGATTCCGCCAGAGAAAAGACCTTGAGCTTTCTTAGAAAAGTATTAACACCTTCAATACCACCTCCCAGTTCAAAAGACACTACCCCACCGAATCCTTTCATCTGTCTCTTGGCGATTTTATGTCCCCTATGGGACTCGAGCCCAGGATAGAACACCTTCTTTACCTTGGGATGCCCATTAAGGTAGTTTGCCACGGCAAGGGCATTCTCCTCATGTTGCTTCATCCTCACCGGGAGAGTCTCAATCCCCCGGAGCACCAGCCAGCAGTCGAAGGGGGCGGCACAGGTTCCCATGGCATTGAGTAGAAATTGCACCTTCTGGCTTAGTTCATCGGTGGTGGTCACCACAGCGCCACCGACAACATCAGAGTGCCCATTGAGATACTTGGTGGTAGAGTGGACAACAAGGTCAACTCCGTATTCAATCGGTCTTAAGAAATATGGGGTGGCAAAGGTATTATCTGCTACTGTCAGCAACTTGTGTTTCTTAGCAATATCAACCACCATCTCAATGTCAACGATGTTGAGTAGTGGATTAGAGGGAGTCTCTAACCACAACATCCTGGTATTGGGCTTTATTGCCTCCTGAATTCTTTTCCGGTCGTTCAGTCTAAGAAACGTGAACTCCAGACCAAAGGCACGCATCACATCCTGAAATAACCTGTAGGTCCCTCCGTAGACATCGTCTCCCGAGATTACATGGTCGCCTGTTTTCAAAAGGTGCATAACCGTCGTCTCAGCCGCCATTCCAGTGGCGAAGGCAAACCCAGCTTTCCCTCCTTCAAGCTGAGCGATAGTATCTTCCAGAACCTTCCTCGTTGGATTTGCCGTGCGGGAGTAATCCCACCCCCTTGTCTTGCCCACATCCTCAAACACGAATGTTGATGTCTGGTAGATGGGCACCGAAATAGCGCCGGTTGTTGCATCTGGCCTATCCCCGGCATGAATGGCTATCGTTTCAAATCTCATATTCCTCCTCCTTGGCTGAATACCGCTTCTATCATTATCTTCTCCGGTAATTCGTCTTTGGGAGACGCTATTCCGCTGGCACTCTCTAAGATTCTCAAACGTTCTTCTAGTTTGCCCTGCTCTCTTAAGACGAACCTGACAGCTTCCGCCACCGGGTCAGGTAAGTTACCATGTTCCAAATCCATGAGCGGGTTTCGGTGGTCCTCTGCTATTCTTCCTGGAATCCCCACCACCGTAGCCCCAAGCGGCACTGACTTTATCACCACTGAGCCAGCACCAACCCGAGCCCTATCTCCTATCGTGATGGCACCTAGGGCTACCGCACCGGTTCCCATCACCACATTGTTGCCAATGGTAGGGTGGCGTTTCCCTCTCTTCAAAGTTGTTCCCCCCAGGACAACCCCTTGGTACAACAAGACATCATCCCCAATCTCAGCCGTCTCCCCGATGACCACCCCTGCCCCATGGTCGATAAAGAACCTCCTGCCGATCTTGGCTCCAGGGTGAATTTCGATGCCGGTTAGGAAGCGATTGAGGTGGGATAGAAGACGAGCTAGGAATCGGAGCTTATGTCGCCAGAGTAAGTGGGCGAGACGATGAAACCAGAGGGCGTGAAGGCCGGGATAGAAGAAGATGACCTCCAGTGTACTCCTTGCCGCGGGGTCTTTGGCAAAAACCGTTTTAATATCTTCTCTTAAGGTCTTAAACATTAATCGTTCTTCCCTGTTACCTGTCAACTAGTTCCTGTAGGGATATACTTCTTAAGAGGTGATGCCGACTAAAGACTGTCCCTTTGATAAAAGCTCCAAGGCAGCTTTTGCAGCCCTCTTTCCTGAGAAGAGCATGGCGCCAAAAGTTGGCCCCATCCTGGGAAGACCAAATGTGGTGGCAACTGCCATTCCTGCTACAATCAGGCCCGGGTATACCTCTTTTGTATACTCAACAACCACGTCCTCTGATTTTGCAACCCACATGCCGCCAAATCCTTTGATATTCACCAGACCTCGCTCTTCAAGCGAGCGAGCAACTGCAGCATCGTGTCCCGTGGCATCGATCACAAGTTTTGATTCCATACCAATTGGGTCGACGCAGGTGATCGCCCTTGGAAGTGCCGATACCGGCGTCCAGTTGATGACTACCCCACAGACACGGTTTTCTCTTATCACCACATCATCGAACTTGGTCATGCTTAATACCTTAACGCCGGCGTCACAAGCTGCGGCAATTAACTTAGAGCATGCGTGTGGTCCATTTGCCACATACAATCCCACTTCCGCCTCTTTGTATGGGACTCCAATTTCATTCAGAATCCCCTGAGCTGGAGCCCTCAGTGTTATCTTGTTCATTAGATAGCCGCCGATCCAAAAGCCTCCACCGAGGTAGTTGTTGCTCTCGATAAGGAGCGTTTTTACGCCCTTCTCTGCGAGTTCTTTTGAGGCAATAAGCCCGCTAGGTCCAGCACCTACTACGATTACATCGGTTTCGATGTAATCCTCAAATTCCCTGCTGAACTCTGATATGATCGCCTTCGTAATCTGTTTTTCGGATATTTCTGAAAACTCCATTTATTCCTCCTTTTGTTTTTTGGCTGAGATGGAGGGAAATTCCTCCAGCTCAGCGTGTAATACATTCCACTTTTTAGGGACCTGATGCCGCCTGGTAAAGTTCCTGGAAGAGCCAGGTGGACAGGTAGCGTTCACCGGTGTCAGGTAGAACCACCACGATAAGTTTGCCTTTATTTTCCGCTCTTTTGGCTACCTCCAATGCTGCCCAGGTTGCTGCACCTGAAGATATGCCAGCCAATATCCCTTCTTCCTTAGCTAATCTCCTGGCCATTATTCCGGCATCTTCATTGGTAACTCTGATAATCTCGTCAACCAAATCTAGCTTGAGAATTTGGGGTATAAATCCCGCGCCAATACCCTGAATCTTATGAGAACCAGGCTTGCCCCCGGAGAGAACTGGGGAATCAGTCGGCTCAACAGCAATAGCCTTAAATTCAGGCTTCCTTTTCTTTATAACCTCAGCTAATCCTGTGATTGTCCCTCCCGTTCCCACACCAGAGACCAGAATATCTACTTCACCGTTGGTATCCCTCCAGATCTCTTCTGCGGTAGTCAGTCGATGTATCTCCGGATTTGCCGGATTATTAAACTGTTGGGGCATAAAGTAATTGGTATTCTCTGCCACCAATTGTTCCGCCTTTCTCACCGCCCCCGGCATCCCTTCCACCCCAGGGGTCAAGACCAGCTCAGCCCCAAAAATAGCCAGAAGCTGCCTCCGCTCCAAAGACATAGTGTCAGGTATGGTGAGGATGAGCCGGTATCCTCTGGCGGCGCAGACGAAAGCCAGGGCGATTCCAGTGTTGCCGCTGGTAGGCTCGACGATCACCGTATCTCTGTTGATGAGCCCTTTCTCTTCAGCGTCAACAATCATTGCTACCCCGATTCTGTCCTTTACACTTCCCAAGGGATTAAAGGATTCAAGCTTAGCCACCACCTCTGCCTTCACCCCTTCAGTCACCCGGTTCAGCCTGACCAGAGGTGTGTTGCCAATCAACTCAGCAGAGTCCCTGGCTATTCCTCTGGTTAGCTTGGGCAACTGTAATGTCTTATAGCGAAATTTTTCTACATTATGAGTTATCTTTGCCATTTTATTTTTCATCCTCATGTTAATGTTTCAACCCGTTCTATCTGCATTCGCCGTTTTTGTTTGATAATTTTCTAGTCTTCCCTCCTGCCTACACGGCTACCCGCTCCCCGTTCTCTAGTTTTCGACAACCTTTGGGGAGCTTCGTCCTGGCAATCTTCTCCAAGGCGTGAAGAGCCAGATCAATTTCCTCCACAGTATTGAAGTATCCCGGACTCAAGCGAATAGTACCTAATGGATAAGTGCCCAATGTTTTATGAGCTGCCGGGGCACAGTGAAGCCCCGTCCTTACCTTAATATCAAACGCTTGATCAAGAATGGCTCCCACCTCCCCAGGCTCATATCCCTCAATGTTCAAGGAGATGATGGATGCTTGCTTAAGGCTGTCTTTAGCCCGATAAAGAATTATTCCAGGAATGTGTGATAGACTTTTGATTAGCCTATCTGTTAAGTACTGCTCATGAGCGTGAATCCTCTCCAAACCTTCCTCGAAGATATATTTGAGCGCAGCCCCAAGCCCACTAATACCGACACTATTCACTGTACCACTTTCGTATTTATAAGGGAGGACATTTGGCTGCTCCTCCAGTTCTGAATGTGAAAAACCAGTGCCACCTTCACGTAACGAATCAAGCTCAACTCGGTTACCCACATAAAGCACCCCTGTCCCCGGAGGTCCTAACAACCCTTTATGCCCGGAGAAGGCCAGCAAGTCGATGTTCGCCGCCTGGACATCAAGAGGATACCTGCCAGCAGTTTGGGCTGCATCTACCATGAAAATTATGTTGTGTTTCCTGGCAACTATTCCATATTCTTCAATGGGTTGAATTACTCCGGTCACGTTAGAGGCATGGGTAACCACCAATAGTCTGGTACCTTTGGTTATCGCTGCCTCAACATCCTGGGGGGACATAACCCCGGTGTCTAGAAAAGGTGGCAATCTGGTGATTCTGAGACCTTGGTGCATAAGCTTTCTAAAAGGACGAACCAGGGAATTGTGTCCAATACAACTGGTAATCACATGGTCACCCGGTCTAAGCAGTCCCTTTAGCCCCAGGTTTAAGGCATCCGTGCAATTTAGAGTAAATATAATCCGCTCATTCTCAGAAACGTTAATGAGGCGTGCCATAAGCATTCTCGTTTCTTCAACTACCTCACTAGCGGCTGTAGCCATACTGTGGCTACCACGACCGGAATTGCCTCCCTTCGTTCTCAGGAACTCATCCATGGCCCGATAAACACCTTCTGGCTTGGGCCAGGATGTAGCTGCATTATCCAAGTAAATCATAGTATTGTCCTTACGCTCCAATATATTTGGCATAGAGCCCTCGTGCCAGCGATTCGTCAGTGGTGTTCTTGACGATAGCTCGTCCATCAGGGAAGACAACCATCTCTTGAGAGTCCACTGCAAAGTTGAGCATAAACTCGTTATAGCTAACCTCACCCACCGCTTCGAGGCGAGGCGCCAGTGCCTCGAAGGAAAGTCTCTCCACCTTGGGATTTAACACCTGCATTGCATTTTGACCACAAAGCGAGGTGGCTTTCATTTCAAACTTGCCCTGCAAGAATTCGTAGTTGCCCTGACAGGCAGGGCAGCCCTGATAAGATTTGATTCTGAGGCGGTCAAAGGTTCCTTTCCAGACGTCAATAATTATAAGGTCCCGATTGATTTCTTCCGCTCCCACTAATATTTTTATTGCCTCAACGGTTTGCAGAGAACCTATAATGAACGGGGCAGGACTGATTACCCCGGCAGTGTCACAGGTCTGGGGCATCGCTCTAGCTGAGTTAAGCGAGAAACATCGGAAGCAGGGAGTTTCATGCGGGATTATAGTCATTGTCATCCCGAAGGAAGAGATGGCTCCGCCATAAACCCACGGGATATTGTGCTTTAGGGAGACGTCATTGATAAGGAAACGAGTTTCAAAATTATCCAACCCATCTAAGATTACGTCTGCACCAGTGACGAGCCTTTCGACATTTGTAGAGTTTAAATCGGTGACTATACCTTCAATATCAACCGAAGAATTTACCCTTTTCAGATGCCGCTCAGCGGCTATTGCCTTTGGTAGGTTGTTCCTTATATCATCTTCATCAAACAAGACTTGGCGTTGCAGGTTATGGTACTCTATGAAATCTCTATCTATAATCCTGACCTTCCCCACACCAGCACGCACCAGAGAACTGGCAATAACTGTTCCTAGTGCGCCCGAGCCAATAATCACTGCGTAGCTGTTACCTAATCTTCTCTGTCCCTCTTCACCTATGCTTGGGAAAAGGGTCTGCCTTGAATACCTGTCAATCATAGCGAGGTTTTCTCCTTCTAACGCTTTGTTCGAGCTATCAATCAAGTTGACCTATATGTGGTACATCATTTCCTCAGAACGGTCTTTTCTTTTTTGCCGCTCAACCAAATCCTGTAAGGTCGTAGAATCTAAAACCTGACTCATTGCCTCCTTCATCTCGACCCAGATATCCCGGGTAACACAAGAAGCAGAACGGTGGCATAATGCAGGATTATTGACACAGTCCACCAGGGCAATGGAGCCTTCGAGAAGTTGAACCACCTCACCGAGCTTAATCTCCGAGGGCGGCTTGAGTAACGAGACACCACCCCGAGCGCCCCTGGTGCTCATCACCAGGCCGGCAGCTATAAGAGGAGTGATCAGATGCTCCAGATACGGCAGTGAAACTTCTTGCCTCCGGGCAATATCCTTTAATAAAACCAGCCCCTCGCCTTGATGAGCGGCCAAATCTAAAAGTGCCCTGACTCCATATCGTCCCTTAGTAGAAAGCTTCATTCAGTCCTCCTTTATTGTTGACAAAAATAATCAACTTGGTATATAATAACGCGGGGTGATAAGCTTGTCAAGTTTTGAAAATTTAGCCGACCTTACATATGATTCGCTGAATAAGACTGAGACGGTTGTCAGTCACCCTCTGGGGGAAAGAGATGAAAGTATTTAATACTTTAACCGGGCAAAAGGAAGATTTTCATCCCCGCAACGGAGTGGTGAGCATGTATGTGTGTGGCATTACCGCTTATGACGAAAGCCATATCGGGCATGCCATGACTTATATAATCTTCGATGTAATCAAGCGCTATCTGGGATTCAAGGGCTATAAAGTTAAGCATGTGCAAAACTTTACCGACATAGACGACAAGATTATAGAGCGTGCTAATCAGTTGGGGATGCCGCCAGCGGAACTGGCCAATAAATATACTGACCAGTACTTTGCTAATATGGATGCATTAAATGTAGAGCGAGCGGATGTCTATCCCAAGGCAACCGAGGAAATACCAAAAGCCGTTGAAATTATACAAGGTCTGCTTGCTAAAGGTTACGCCTACGAGTTTGAGGGGAGTGTTTACTTCCGCGTCAGGAATTTCCCCGACTACGGCAAACTAAGTCACCGGAACCTGCCAGAGATGATTACTAAAGCTAGCGCCTATGAAGAAAAGAAGGAATATCCGTTAGATTTCGCCTTATGGAAGGCGTCAAAGCCTGGTGAACCCTTCTGGGAGAGTCCTTGGGGGAAAGGTAGGCCAGGGTGGCATATAGAGTGCAGTGCCATGGCGTTAAAATACCTCGGCGACACTATTGATATCCATGGTGGCGGGCAAGACCTCGTTTTCCCTCATCACGAGAATGAAATAGCTCAATCAGAAGGTTTTACCCGGGAGACTCCTTTTGTTCGATACTGGCTACATAATGGGTTGATGCAACAGGATAAGCAAAAAATGAGTAAGACTACAGGTAATTTGGTAAGCATCAAAGACGCACTAGAGTGCTTTAGCTCTGATGCTATTCGCCTTTTTATCCTTAGCTCGCATTATAGGAATCCACTTACCTATAGTGAAGAGGCTCTGGAAGCAAACGAGAGGGGCGCAGAAAGATTACGTTGGGCCTTGACCCATCGAACTAATGCAGACGAGGGAGTTGCTATACTCAACGCGGAGCCCTTTGAGCAGAAATTTGTCCAAGCCATGGACGACGACTTCAATACGGCTCAGGTAATAGCTGTCCTCTTCGAACTGGCTAAGGAAATCAATCGAGGCGCTGAAAAAGGTGTAAATATAACTAAGGCGCAGCATACCCTACTGAACCTAGCAGGCATCCTAGGTCTTACTTTAAAAGAAAAGGCACAGCCCACACCCGACGCAGAAGCATTTATCAGTCTCCTAGCATCCACTAGGGATGATTTGCGTCAAAACCAGCAGTGGCAGCTAGCCGATAAAATTAGAAGAGGATTGGCCAATTTAGGAGTAACCCTTGAAGATACCCCTCAAGGAACAAGATGGAAATATAAGAGATAGCTACTACGGTACGACCCAAAATCTCCATGGGAATCCTTCTCTTTTGAAGGGAGAGGACAGGCGAGGATGTATTCCCCCCTCTAACTCCCTCCCGTTAGGGGAGCGAGGGTTGCGACAATTTATGCGGTTAGCTACAAACGCTTCTGCGCCTTCCTCTAATATGATAGAATCATTAACAACTTAGATTTAGCGCGGGAGAGATGTGCAAGAAGAAGAAAGTGGCTGCCTTGAAGCATCGCCAGTGCCAAAAGAAGCTCAAGGAAAAGAGCAAGGCCCAGGCTTCAGCGAAGGAACAATGAAAAGAGCCCTCCTGTTAACTGGCAAGCCGGGCACAGGTAAAACTGCTCTCATCAAAGAAGCCCTGGCCAGGACAAAAGTCAAGAGGGGCGGTTTTTATACTGAGGAGATACGGACTGGGGGAATAAGGCAAGGGTTCAGGATTGTTACCCTTGCTGGTCAGGAGGCGATATTAGCCCATGTCAGCATCTCCAGCCCCTACCAGGTAAGCAAATACAGGGTGGACACAGATAGCCTGAACAGAGTTGGAGTTTCTGTTCTGCGCCAGGCGCTAAAAGAAAGCGATTTGATAGTCATTGATGAGATTGGCAAGATGGAGCTTCTTTCGTCCCAGTTCAAGGAAGCCGTGACGCAAGCAATAAACAGTGGCAAGAAAGTTTTGGGCACTATTATGCTTAACCCCCATCCCTTTGCCGACGAAATCAAACGCCATCCTGAAGTCGAAACGCTCCTGATAACCAGAGATAACCGCACTGAGGTAATGAAGAAAGTCTTAAACTGGCTAACGGAAGGATGATATCCCTCTCCCTTGACGGGAGTTCCCTCTCCACTTGATGGAGAGGGTTAGGGTGAGGCAAGGTGAGGGTGATAACCCCCTCCCTCGATGGGAGCGTTGCTCAGAAAGCAGCTGCTATCTTAGATATTATCAGTGAGTAGTTTGTGGTGTCCCCGGAATTGTACGTTATCGACAAAGACTGACGCCTTATTAGCGCCACGCTATTGTGGGCATTGTCCTGTATGCTGTTATTCTGGCCGCTCCCACCACAACTGCTTTGGCTTGTCGAAGCAAATCTTTTGTTATCTTTGACTCCGCCCATGTCCTCCAGTTTTCAATCGTCTCCCATGTGCTTATCATCACGACGACAGAGTAATCCTCCTCGCTGACGAGATTCTCAGCGCTAACGAAGCCTTTATATTGCATGGCATGCGACCTGAGCTTCATCAATATGGGCTCTACGTCCTTATAACTCAACACCTTGTATCCTATGACACCTTTTATCATTGCCGCCTCCTTTCACTTCTCGCCTGCAGTTTCCTTTCCTTTTATGCTTCAGGCTATCTCGTCGAATGTTACTTAATATGCACTGACTTCAGTCTAACTGTCCATTGTGTAATTGTCAACGCGAAAGGATTAAACCGCATCTGCCTATACGATTGCACAAAAGTCAGGAATGTTGGATAACAACACAGGCTTCTGTTACTTACCACCCAGCGTCAACTCCAGAAGAACACCTTAGGAACAAATCTTGAATTTGGCTACCTGTGGAGATGGTAAGAATTCCCATTCCCCCTTACAACCAGAGTCGACAGCAGCTACTTCCAGATGCAGCATCGCAATACCGCAATCCAAACGTTTAGAGACATTGAACCCTAGCCCCCTAGTCCTTACGAAGACTGTGATACTATCATCTTGTACATCAAAACTCCATGGTTGACGATTCGCAGCAGAAGGAGCGAGCCTGGCAGCTTCAAGACATATGTTTACCCAGTCGGGCCACTTCTCCCTTGGCAAGCCTTTAACCAGCTTAGAAAGTGCTAGACGATTATGTGACCGACCAAAGCCGGTCATCAACTTCTCCTCCCATGACTCAAACTCCCGCGCATAGCCCACTGGAGTTATGGCCAGTACCCGTTCTTTGTTGCTCACTTCTGTAAGAGAGGCCACGAGCTCCGGTCTGAAAAAGCCGGCAACCCAACACGTATTTAACCCCAAGGCTGTCGCCTCTAAGATGATTCCCTCACCTGTGTAGCCGACCTCCTCCTGGACAAATGGATCATCCATGTTTCCAATAAAAGCAATGAACGCCGGGGCGTCTTTGACCTTACCGTAGCTTCCAATAATGCCTTTGAAAACGCCCTTTGCCGATTCAGTTACAAGACGTGACCGAGCGTGGGGAAATGGAACGAACTGGTTACAGACCTTGTCCAGAGCTGCCAGGGCCTCTGGTGCTATGGGTAGATTTGGATCGAAATGTCTGCGTGACCTCCGCTTTTCGATTGCCAGGTGCCATCTTGAGAAAGGGATGTCCATATATTTCCGGTAGTTGCAGGTTAACCCATCGGCATGCAAATTTCAAATGGACGGAGTGCTACCCGAAGTCTCATCCAAGAAGATGAATGGATAGCTTGGTAACCATTTGCTAGACTAAAAGGTCCTATACAAAGTACTGTTGACATTGTTCCGTTCGTGCGGCAACAATTTGGACTAATGTTATCTCGTGAACAAACTAGCTGCGTGTGCTCGCTTTGCGCAATGTGATTAGGCGCCTGTTGTTATCGTAAGGCAATCGTCCGGCGCATTACAGTCGCGGTTCCTCTATCCTCTGTGGCTTCTCTGTCTTCTCTAGCCGGGCCAGCTTCTTGCCTAGCTCCCTGCACTCAGCCAGGTCTTCTTCCGTTGGCTTGCGGGTGGCAAGGATGCCTTCAAAGGCTTTAATCATTTTAAGACCATCGCAGATCCTATCCACACTATCCAAAGCTTGCGCCCCGCCGCCACCCCTGCTGCCGAAGGTCACGTAAGGCTTGTTTCCTACCTTATCTCGGATGGTAGCCCAGACACGGTCAAAGCAGTCCTTAACCAGCCCTGCCATGTAGCCGAAGTAGTTAGGCGTGCCGATAGCCACAATGTCGCAGGCCAGTATATCCTCGGCGTTGGCGTCTACGGCCCTCTTTAGGACAACCGCGGCGCCCGCCGCGTTGGCGCCTTCGGACACTGCTTTGGCCATGGCCTCGGTGTTGCCGCTTTGGGAATGGTATATGATCAGTACTTTTTTCATTGAAGATATCCCTCCTGTTGTACGACGGTCTTGACTCTGTATCAGCATGAAGTGTAGTATTGACCTCCTCCAAGTGTCAAACATGTGTTAGATGGGATCTCCCATCTCCTAATGTAATAATAATCAGGCTTCAGGGCGGGCCGGTATCAAAGTAGTTGATAGGCAGGACGTAGCAGTCCGCTTAAACACGGCGGTCCCTACTGAGTAACAAACCGCCCTAATGTTCAAGCCTTTTCACCTCGTGATATAATCAAAAAGGTATGGGCAAACTAAGGAATGATGAACAATGAAAATTGTAGCCGAAGATAATGCTATCCAAATTGAGCGGCTTGAGTTAGGTCCCTTCGGAACTAACGCCTATGTTGTAATATGCCAAAAAACCCGAGATAGCGTGTTGATAGATGCCCCCGCTGAGTCGGGCGCAATCATAGACAGATTGAAGAGCACTCGCCCCAAATACATATTACTGACTCATTACCACATGGATCACATCGGTGCCCTTGCTGAATTACGGACTAGACTGAAAGTTCCTTTAGCTGCTCATGCTTTAGATGCAAGGAATCTCCGATCACCACCAGAGATATTACTAAATGACAGCGATACGGTTTCGTTTGGATACCTCAAGCTCGAAGTCCTTCACACACCAGGCCACACTTTGGGTAGTTTATGCTTTAGGGCTGGATGCTACTTGCTATCGGGAGATACCATCTTCCCCGGGGGACCGGGTAAGACAAGGTCACCGACTGACTTCAAGCAGATAATTAAATCTATAACTGGGAAGATTTTTGCATTGCCGGACGATACTCAGATATACCCCGGGCATGGTGATTCTACCGTGTTAAAGAAGGCGAAAGATGAATTCACTGTCTTTTCCTCCCGCCCTCATAATCCTGATCTATGTGGCGATGTGCTTTGGCTTTCATCATAGCTCGGCTATACAGGGAGGTACGCTACCGCCATATTTCTACCCGATGAAAAGCCTCAGCTAGTTCATAATCCTTTCCTTGAGCTAACATCTTATACCGCTCCCTCAACTGCTCTTCCAGTCCTGTAGAGGGGTTACTACTTATCTGACTCTTATGGCAGCGCAGGGCAGCAATTTTGATATCAAAGGTCTCCGTAATGTCGGAGTGGTAATTTGGGTCCTCTGAGCCCCAGAGTAATACTTCCTTCACCTTATGAGGATAAAGCCCTTTCTCTAACAAATCAGGGTAGGCAAAAGAATCTCTGGCGTAGGGGAAAACGGCGTCTAGGGTAACTTGGCCGGTGATTCGGTGGTCACGATGCCAAATATAACGCCGGTAAGGGTCGGCTGTTACCACTGTCTCTGGCTGGTACATCCTTATTAAGCGCACAATCTCCTTCCTGAATTGGGGTGTGTCTTCCAGACTCTGGTCAGGATGGTGCAGGAATATGACCTCTCTCACCCCCAGTAGCTTGGCGGCAGCCAGCTGTTCCTGCTTTCTGATTCTGGCCAGTTCATCCGGCTTCATATTAGGGTCGTTGGTGCCTTTATCACCATTGGTGCATACCACATAGATGACATCCTTCCCCTCAGCTGTCCAGCGGGCTACAGTTCCAGCGACACCAAATTCAGCATCATCTGGATGTGGCGTAACCACCATCACCTGAGCTGGCTTGGGCATTAACTCAGCCTCCTTAATTCAAGATACCGAGTAGTAATTGTATAGCATTCCTCAGGCTGATACAATTAGAGCTTGACGATGCCAGCAAACGGAATCAGTAATTTACCTTATATCATTAGAAATTATCAGCCTAAAGATTTTGGTAAGTATGTCCTACTAAACATTGAGGCTGAAAAACTAGAGCCGACTGGGTGTTACATTTCAACACGAGTCATTGCTGAGCGCTTAGGTCGACCAAACTACGCTCCTGAACAAGACCTGTTTGTTGTTGAGATAGATGGGGATATTGTCGGCCGCATGAATGTCAAACCAGAGCTAGGCATTGGGCGGGTTATTCTTGACTGCTGGGTGCAACCTGAGCACCGCCGAAGAGGTCTAGCGACAAGGCTTCTCAGTTATGCTGCAAACCGTGCTAGGGAAATGGGAGCCAAAGTGGCCCATGTAAATATAAGAGAGGACAACATAGTTGCCCAAAGGGTGCTGCCCGGGCTGGATTTTAGCCTTGTCCGACGGTTCCTTGAATTAAGGTTGGATACTGCTGATGTTCGCTGCCCAAGTATTAATCAGCCTCCTTTAGAGTGCCGTTATTTACGGCGTGGCGAAGAGGACAAGCTGACTCAAATTCAGAATCGTGCCTTTGTCGGTACCTGGGGATTCAATCCCAATACTGCAGAAGAAATAGCCTATCGTACCAATTTAAGTACTTATTCCCCGGAGGATATAGTTCTCATCTGTGAGGGAGATAAAGTCATCGGCTATTGCTGGACAGGGATAATCTGTGAGGGGGAAGCTGCTAGCGAAAGGAAAGGGCCAATCTTTATGCTTGGGGTGGACCCAGATTACAGAGGGAAGGGGATAGGCAAAAGAGTGTTACTGGCTGGGCTAGCCCGCCTTAAAAGTAAGGGCCTACAGGTTGCCGAGTTGACCGTGGACAGTGAGAACAAAGTAGCTTGTGCTCTTTACAAATCCATTGGTTTTAAGGTTCAGACAAGCAATTTTTGGTATGAAAAGGTAATAAATTAGGGCACAGGGGCAAGGTAGTTAGACAACACCAGTTGGCATTCCTTAATAATTGCCTCAGCAATATTTGACCAACTAAATCTGCTTACTGATGCCCGAATTGACATGATAGATTTTGTATTTGCCCTTGGCCTGGAAAGAAGCAAGGCTATTTTGTCAGCAAGGCGGTGGGGAGCATTGTCTGTTATCACATACCCTGTCTCTCCTTGGCGAATAATGTTTTTAAGGTTACCTACGTCAGTAGCCACTACCTGCGTGCCGCAAGCTAGTGATTCCAAAGCTACCAGTCCAAAGCTTTCGTAGTAGGAAGGAACCACACAAACGTCAGCTGCACTATAAAAATAAGGCAGCTGCTCATGCTTTATCAAACCCAGAAAGGTAACTGAATCCTGTGTATTGAGATCACAGGACAGTTCCCGTAATTGTTCTATTTCATGCTGGCTATGTTCACCGCCACCGATTACTGCCAGCCTTAGGCCTTGAATATCCTGTAGATATGATATGGACTTTATTAGCTTATCTATGCCCTTTAATGGGTCAATTCTACCCACAAACAGAATAATGCTATCTTTACCAAAACCCAGATATTGCCTAGCACACTCTTTGCCCATAGGCTTAAATTGCTCCAAATTTACTCCGCAAGGCACAACACCAATTCTCTCTGGCAAAACACCATAGTGCTGGATAAGCTCTGCCTTTTCTCTCTCTGTTGAGGCGATAATATGGTGGCAGTTTTGGGCCAAGTCTCTTTCCGTCTCAATACGAAGTCCAAGCTCATTCTCTCCAACACCAATAGTATTCTTAATAACGCCTAACGTGTGGAACATCATGATATGTGGAACATTCCACCGTTTTCGCAAATATTCCCCCACCAACCCAGAAAGCCAGTAATGGCTAAATATTAAATCATACTGGAGGTTGCAATGCTTCCTGAAACTCTCCAAATTACAGGTAAACTCGGGAAGATTGGAGTGCACGGCTAATTTATGTATCTCCTCGTCTTCGCCTGCTCTAAGGTGAATAAGTCGTGCATTCTGGCCAAACTCATAGATTTGGCGGTCTTTAGGGTCATGCACACGGGTATAGACATCCACTAAATGCCCGTGTTTGCCCAACTCATGAGCAAGCTCCCTGATGTAAACACTCATACCACCAGTATCTCTCGCTCCTAGATTCCCTACCGGGCAGCTATGGGCACTGAGCATAGCTATTCTCAGTTGGTTAACTGGCATCAAAGTGCTCTCCTCTCCATTGCTGTTACTTGATAGTTATCTGGCAGCAGTACAGGGGTATTTCTTGACCACCGAGCTGATATTTGTACGCTTCTCGGCCCTTAAGAAAGTCCCATTTCTTTTTACCACGCTCAATGCTCTCTTTAAGGCAGAGGACTTTGCAAAGCAATCCTACGCTTAAGGAGTTGAATTGGGGGTCATAGGCGCTATTGTATAGGTAGTGCGAGTCATTGTAGTCAAAACCCATAGTTATTGCTGCCGGTTGGGTATTCAGCTTGATGATACCGAATCTTAACAGCTCAATCTCGGCCATAGCCTTAGCCAGTGACCTGAAGAATGATTCCATCTTGGAATTCATGAAGCCGACTTTCTCATTCCGGCTCAGTGAAAAGAGCTTCAAAAAAATATCCAGATAATCTCCAACTTCCTGGCTGGCCTCAACACAGTGATGTTCCACGTTACCTGCCTCCCATAAACGCCTTAACTTGCGTCTAACTTCATGGCGTTGCTTTGTGGTCAGTATCGCCAGATATTCCTCCCAGGTAGAGGGTAAATCCAGTTCTAGGGAGACCTCCTCCTGCTGATAAAGAACATCGTATTTCCGATTTTGGGCTATACTTACTAGATGAGTGAGTACTGTAGAATCGGGCCGCAAAGGTCTTAGGTCTAAGTGATTAATACCCTTCTCTCTCAAATCATCAAGCAGGACGCTAAAGAAATCTCTTTCCCTTCCGGGGGCAACAACAAAGTCGAGGTAGTCACAGACATCAGTGCTACCGATGAAGGAAGCCGCTCCCTTATTCACTATAAGCGGGGCAATGCCAATGACTTCTTCCCTTTGCCACACTGCACGCAGACACAATTCAGTCCCGGAGCCAAACGCCTCCCACCAGACCTTCAACCATGCAGGCAAAACAAAGAGCGAATTCCATCTTAAAGAATTACTTGGGTTGGCCCAACAAGAAGCAAGGCTATCAAAGCTCTCCACAGTAAGGACATAACTCATTCGTGTTCACTCTAGCATAGCACTTAGGCATATCTGAATCAACCTCGCTACTTACAGAGAAAGCGTGACCATCCATCCAAAGTCTCCGGCAACCTTATCCACTCCTTTGCCTTACGTAAATCTATACCATTGGCTAAATCTCAGAACCACTTCACTGGCTACGGGATATACAATTCGCTACTTTGTGCAACCTGATTCTGCGAGTCGTGAACTGCGTCCATGGGAGAGAAGCTTGAAAATACACTATACAATAGATTTCGTGGCAGGGATTGAAATTAGTCAATATTAGTTGTATTATATTTGTTACATTGACATATGGTGTTAGGCGGGCAGAAGATGGATAAGCAGGAGAATACTAAAAGCATAATTCGACTGATTCATAACCTCATGCTTTCGGCCGAGGCCCGGGATCCTCATCCCTGGTTGCACCTTGAGCTGACTAGGGAGCAGCTGCGCGTCATCTTTCTACTCTCTTTCAAGGGACGGGTTTCGCCGGGTGAGGTGGCCGAATCCTTTGGCGTGCCCAAGGCCAATGTTACTAGCGTTGTAGATCGGCTAGTGGCCAAGGGGCTAGTCAGCCGCCAGGAGAACCCAGACGACCGCCGCAGCTACATCCTTTCTCTTACTGAAGAAGGCAGAAGCCAGGTGGAGCGGTTGCGAGAGATAGGCACCGCCAAGATTGGGAGAGTGCTGGAAAGAATGCCGAACAAAGCCCTGGCTTCTCTGCGCACGGGTCTGGAGTCACTCACCACGGCACTCAAAGAAGAGGGAGAAGACAATGGATGTCATTGAGACCTGCAATCTGGTAAAGAAATTCGGCGAACTGGAAGCGGTCAATAGGGTCTCATTCACCGTTAAGGCAGGGGAGATTTTCGGCTTCCTGGGGCCCAATGGCGCTGGCAAGACGACCACCATCAATATGCTGTGCACACTTTTAAAGCCTACAGATGGGCAGGCGAAGGTCAACGGCTTTGACGTAATAAAGGAGCGCAGCCAGGTGCGCGAGTCAATCGGGCTGGTTTTTCAGGAGCCGACCTTAGATGACTACCTGACGGCAGAGCAGAATCTGCGCTTCCACGCCTATGCCTACGGCATTCCCAAGAATGTCCTGGAGCCGCGCTTAAAAGAGCTTCTAGATATGGTGGAGCTGTGGGACAGACGCAAGGGCAAGATAAGCACCTACTCCGGTGGTATGAGGCGCCGCTTGGAAATCGCCCGTGGCTTTTTACATCACCCAAGGGTGCTTTTTCTAGACGAGCCCACCTTAGGTTTGGACCCGCAGACGCGGCACCGCATCTGGGATTATATCCATGACTTACGGAAGCGTGAGAATCTGGCCATCTTCATGACCACCCACTATATGGACGAGGCGGAGAACTGTGACCGTATCGCCATCATAGATTATGGCCAGATTGTAGCCCTGGACACGCCAGAGAGGCTCAAGAATGCCATTGGCGGCGATGTCATCGCCATCAAGACGGAGGACAATGAGGAAGCGTTGCGCCTGCTTGAGGAGGAGTACAAGTTCGAGCCCAGCGTTGAGAATGGAGTGGTCAGCTTTACTGTGCCCCACGGTGAGGAATTTCTCCCCGGCTTCGTCTCCGGCTTTCCCCTGCGGCTGCTCTCCATAGGCCTGAGGCGGCCCACCTTAGAGGATGTCTTTCTAAAGCTTACAGGTCATACCATCAGGGAGCAGGAGGCCGACCCCATGCCCCACATGAGAAGAACGATGAGGATGAGGGGACACTAGAGACAATGGCTAACCTCTTTCGTTCTATCTGGGTCATAGCCTACCGCGAGCTTCTGCGCTTCGTCCAGGATAGACCACGGATATTCTCCTCATTCTCTATGCCGCTTCTTTTCCTGATAATTTTCGGTGCTGGATTCGGCAGGCTTATCGGCCAGATGATGCCCGGCGTGGACTACATCCAGTTCATGTACCCCGGTATTCTAGCCATGACGGTGCTGATGACCTCTGTCATGTCCGGTGTTTCCATCGTCTGGGACAGGGAGTTCGGTTTCCTAAGAGAGGTGCTGGTCTCCCCTTTAAACCGCAGTGGCGTGCTAGTCGGCAAGGCCATCGGCACCGCCATTATCGCCATCATCCAGGGGGCCATAATGTTGGTGTTGGCGCCCATTCTCAGTGTCCCCATTGGTCTGGGTACGGTACTGGCCCTTCTGCCGCTCCTCTTAATCCTCTCCCTCTCCCTTTCCGGGTTGGGGCTGCTAATCGGCGCCCGCATGCGCTCGCAACAGGGATTTCAGATATTGATGCAGTTGGTGATTTTCCCTATGATGTTCCTCTCCGGCATCTTCTTCCCCGTCTCCGGCGTAGCCACTTGGCTGGAGGTGCTCTCCAAATTGAACCCGGTGACCTATGGAGTAGACGCTATACGCCAGGTCTTTCTGGGTACTGAGGTGGCCGGGGTTACCGTCTTTGGCCACACCATGGGCATCTTGGATTCAGCTATTGTGGTAGCACTGGTGGGAGTGGTGCTGCTGACGGCCGCCATCTGGGCTTTCAACAGACAGGAGTGAGACGGGGCACCTAGAGAAACTCAAACTCCCCTAAAGTTAGTTCTGAAGACCATCATTCTATCCGATGAGCTATAGGCACCACATATTTTCGGTAGCAGGCGAATTAGGTGAGTTGAACAAAATGAGTAGTTGTTAACAATCCCGTACTTTGTTTTACAGGCAGTCAATACTATATTCACGTAAACTCGCAGCTTTTGCCTTGCCATTTCCAACCAGCTTATCCATGAGCATCCAGAAGTCATTGCCGTGGTTCTTGACTCGAGTATGAGCAAGCTCATGCAGAATCACATAGTCCATTAGTTCTTTCGGTAGGAGACTAACCTTGATATTCAAGCTAATATTGTTTCTATTAGAGCAACTGCCCAGTCTAGTCTTCTGATTGCGAATGAACACCCTATTATAGTTGAAACCATGTTCGCCAGCCAGATGTTTCAGCCTTCTGGTTAGCTCGCATCTAGCCTTCGCTCTATCGATATCATCAGGCACGACTGAGGCCGCTTCGTCATGTTCTTCGTATTGTTTCATCCTGTCTAAGTGCCTCTGTATCCAGTCTACCTTGGTATAGACAAATGCTTCGGCCTTCTGGAAGGACAATCCATCAGGAACAGCAACCCGAACCCCTGTGAATGGCTTTACGGAGATGTTGATACGTTTGGCCCTCTTGCTACGTTCAAACAGAACCGGCCCCACGCCAACAATCTCAACAGTATTTGAATGCGCCATCAGCTATACCGCCGTTATCGTGACTCTTATTGATTCTGGGCTACCGAGCTCTTTGACTTGCTCTTTGGTTAGATAGATGGTCATTGGGCGGTCTTCTTTATTTTCTTTGTATCTCCAAGTGTTTGGCGTCTCTTTCTCTTTGACAAGTACGATTTCCATTCGCGTTACCTCCTTTCTTTGTGACAATAGCCAGGGTAACTTCCATGCAGAGACGAATCACCTTGGTATTACGTTCAATCAGCGCCTACGTTTATTGTGTACTGGACCGAGCAACACCCGAGGAATGTGCAATGCCCTTCCGAGGATTAGGTGCCTTCTCTCTTGTGTATTGACCTGTTTTTAGCTTATCACAGCATAAGCCATTCAACAAGCATCAACCCAATCTATCCACCGAGTGTGGCTCTCTATTCAAATTGAGGGAATTGCACAATTGTCAGTTTTGTGCGATATTGCTTTTATCTGCGCACAAGTGCTAGAACGGTATTAGGATTCGCGAACAAGAGGTCGCGCGGAGGTGCCTATGGTAATCACTAAGGAATGGTTTACAGTTGAGGAAGCCGCTGAATACCTGTGTGTATCTAAAAGAACCATCTACAAACTGACCAAGGAAGGCCGACTGCCGGCTTTTCGCATTGGTAAGGAACGTCACCGCCGTTTCCGCAAGAAGGACCTGGACAAGGCACTGCGTCCGGGCGAAGAAGTTGCGAATCTCGATAGACTCCTTAAACTGACCGCAAAGGCTGACCCGGTGCTTGCCGAAATCTGGGATAATGAAAAGGACGCAGCTTATGACCGAATATAATCGAGGTGACGTAGTCCTTGTCAGCTTTGTATTCTCCGATGAAACCGGGGAGAGACGGCGGCCAGTGGTCATAGTGAACTCAGAGGCTTATCACAAAAACCGTCAGGAGGCCATAATTGCGGCAATCACGAGTAGAACTGACCGGATATTGGCAGGCGACCATCTCATCAAGGACTGGGGAGAGGCCGGCTTGCTCTTTCCTTCGGTGGCGACCGGCATCATAAGAACAATAAAGCAAGGTATGATCGCTCGCAGACTTGGGATTATGTCCAAAGCTGATATGGAAGCCATAAATGGCAATTTGCGCGCTGTACTAAGTCTGACGTGAGGTTCATAGAAAAAGCAGCCGCTATTTTAGATATTATCAATGAGTAGTTTGTGGTGTCCCTGGAATTCGAGACATAATACCTAATTTGTAGTAGGCCTGATTGGTATGGTGTCCCTGGAATTCCAGACGATGACCACGACGCTCTGCACCCGCTCTCTGCCGCCGAACATTCCGTCAATTTGTTTAATGAGGACATCAGCGGTTGAAGCTGATCGGGCTCATAACCCGGAGGTCGTTGGTTCAAATCCAACCCCAGCCACCAATTTTTAAAGCTAAAATCCCCCCAAATCCGTAAAAGGATTCGGGGGGATTTTCCTTGTTCTGTCAAAGCAATCTTCCAGAAGAAGAATCCGATAAACCTAAACCGGTTCCAGTAAATAGTGGTTGATTTCAGGTTTTTCAGCCTATTGGTACAAACTCAAGAAGAGCCTTTCATTTCAAAGGTTTCACCTTTAAGGTTTTTATCTTCTAAACGAATAGTAAACTTGTTAGCCGACGGTTGTTTTAAGAAAAATTTCATAGCTCGTAACTCTTCTTGCTTGTCTTCAAACTCTCGATCGTTTTCTTTTTTCTCTGGTGTCCGAATAACTACATTTATTGATCTTGTTCTATGGTTATAATCAAGCGCTTTCAGATCAAATCTCACTCTTATTGCCGCCTCTTTTTCTCTACTTGACTTTGATGGTCTACAGTATCCTTGAGATATTGGCCAAGGGAACGGTTGTCCACGATTTGTGGTGGGGCAGGAGCAATCTTAGGCTCTGGCTCGATTGGCACCGATTTACCCTTACGAGCAGCTTCGTAATCAGAAATTGAGAGGAAGGGCAACATATATCTAGGAGTTAGAGTCAAAGCCTGCAACCGCTTTTAAAGTTCAGACTGTGCCTCTCTTCCACTAAGTTGCCAATACTCCCCATGGCTACGCATTCGTTCGACTTGTTCGTCAGACTATGGCATTTATGCCTAAAAGCTCACGCCCGATGGTCAACTTATGGATTTCAGTCGTACCGCCAAGTATAGTGCTCAACACCGCATCACGGTAGTGATGCGCTACTGGAAAGTCATCCGTGCAGCCATAAGCGCCATGAAGCCTGATTGCCTCAGCCGATACTTTTACCGCCAACTCAGTGGCAAGCCACTTGGCTGAGGATATCTCTTTAGCATGCGGAAGCCCTTTAGTTTTGAGGTCGCTAACATAATATACCAGCCATCTAATTGCCTCAGTCTCGGCTTCCATTCTGGCTATTACCTCTTGAACCAACTGAAAGCTGGCTATAGGTCTACCAAACTGTTGGCGCTCTTTAGAGTATTTGATGGAAGCATCAAGGCAACTCTGAGCCATACCAATAGCGCCAGCAGATATAAACAGGCGGGCTGTATCAATACCAACTAAGGCATTTTGAAAACCCCGACCTACCTGACCAATCAGATTATCACGGGCCACCCGACAATCACTAAACCCTAAATTAGCCATGTCATAAGCCCAGCCACCAACCATCTCAACATTTGAGCTGGAAAGGCCTGGAGTGGCTCTGTCGACACCGATAAGAGCCATCCCCCGTGTACGCTGGCTCTTGTCCGTCTGGGCCAAAACAAGGACAATATCAGCCATACTTCCGTGGGTGACAAAGTTCTTGGTACCATTAATAACCCACTCATTACCATCGAGTACAGCCGTAGTCCCAATAGCAGCGGCATCGCTACCAGCATCGGGCTCAACAACAGCTACAGCAACAATCAGCTCACCCCGGCACAGTGGAGGCAGGTATTTCTTTTTCTGTTCCTCATTAGCCACATGCATAAGAATAGTGCCGGCAAGTACACCTTGCCCCAAAGAAACCAAGGTCTGTGTCCAGCTCGCCCAGCTGAGTTGCTCCCAGATTATAGCTGCCGAAGTATAATCAAGCCCGGCGCCACCATATTCCTGGGATATGTGGGCTCCTATTAGACCCAGCGAACCCATCTTTTTGATAACATCATAGTTCACCTTGTGTTGCTGCTCATACTCTTTGAGTGTGGGCAGCATCTCCTCCTTGGCAAACTTGTGTGCCATACTCTGCCACATCTTCTGTTGCTCATTTAGTTCAAAGTCCATTGTCCATACCTCTACACTATAGTCAATTGTCACTACTTACAGGGGAATATTGCCATGACGCTTGGGAGTGGGTTCCACCTTCTTATCTTGTATTAACTGAAGCGACCGGATCAAGCAGAGCCTCGTCTCCCTTGGTTCAATAATATCCTGGATATAGGTGACCTGCGATGCTAAAGCCAGGCTATCAGCATATAGCTCTTCATATTGCTTTATCTTCTGGGCTCTAAACTCTTCTGGTTGGTCTGCAGACTTGATATCATCAGCATAAAATAGTTCTACCGCTTGTTCAGCGCCCATAGCCCCGACCTCAGCCGTAGGCAAGGCAAAAACAAGGTCAGTACCAAACCCCGGCAGTATACCCATACCTAAAACAGCACCCCCATATGCCTTACGCAGTAGTATCGCTATCTTGGGTACAGTCGCTTCCGACAAAGCATAAAGCACCTTCGCTCCGTGGCGAATTATCCCGGCTTGCTCTTGAGCTTTACCCGGAAGATAGCCAGGTGTATCTACTAACAGGATGATCGGAATATTGAAGGCGTCACAGAACCTGATGAACCTGGCTTGCTTGTATGAGCTATCCACGCTCATACAGCCGGCACAGACCATCGGCTGATTGGCAACAATGCCCACAGTATGACCATCCAAGCGAGCAAAGCCGACTATTATCTCACCGGCAAACTCTGGTTTAACCTCAAGAAAGTCGCCGTTATCAACAATTTCTTTGATGAGGCGATGCATATCGTATCCCATGGTTGGTTGGACGGGCACTATCTCATTCAGGGCATCGGTAAACCTTTCAGGGTCATCACCAGTATCCTTTCTCGCCGGTCGTTCTCTCCAGTTTGAGGGCAGAAAAGATAATAATCTCCTTATCCCCTGCATGCATTCTTGCTCGCTCTTGACCCGGAAATCGGCAATGCCTGTAACCTGGCAATGGACCTTAGCTCCTCCGAGCTCCTCCATGCTGACCTCCTCGCCCATCACCGACTTAATGACGCGGGGACCGGTGATAAACATATGCGATAGACCGTCAACCATAAATATGAAATCAGTCAGTGCTGGGGAATAGACAGAGCCGCCGGTACAGTTGCCTAAGATGGCTGAGATTTGAGGTATTGCCCCCGAGCAGCGAGTGTTAATAGAAAATACTGCCCCACCGTGTTTCTCGTCGCTCACCCGATACGGGTCGTCGCTCCCTGCCAGCTCAGGTCTTATTACCCTGGCTCCCGGGGAATCATTCAGACCAATGAGCGGAACGCCCATATCCAGAGCCATCTCGTGTATCTTATATAGCTTCCTGCCATGCATATAGCCTTGAGAACCGCCAAACACGGTAACATCATGGGAGAAAACACAGACCCTTCGCCCATCTATAGTTCCATGTCCGATTACAATGCCATCTCCTGGCGCACCAACCTTGTATTTCACCAGCATATTAAACTCTTTGAAGCTGCCTGGGTCGAGGAGCAGGTCTATGCGTTCACGGGCTGTAAGTTTACCCTTCTCATGCTCCTTAGCTATTTTCTGCTCACCACCCCCCAATGCGGCTGTTGCCTTGGTTTCACGAAGCCTTTTAATACGCTCTTCCATCTTCACTCTCCTCCAGATTAGAAATCAGGATTTTATTTCGATGCGCTTATTCCGGAGCACGGAATCTATTTGCTGACCAGCGCCATTTTAACAGGTTTGTGGTTATTTCCAAGCTATTGTGGGCCCTATTATAGATTCTGCGGGAAAAATTTTTGGTAGCATGTCCAAGAGCTGACATTTCTCCGGAACTTTCTCTGACAGGGGCTATCCTCGGACTTACAGTTGCCATGGCCAAAGAAAAGCTTAGGGAACGAGGACTTGTCTACCTACAGCTCTGGCATGTTCCAGATTGTCCATAGCATCATTAGCCTCTTCAAGCCGCATGGTCTTTGTAACCATAGGTTTAACCTTGCTCTTCTCAGCCATGTCCATCATACCGATGAAATCAGCCTGATTGCCAAGCCAGCTCCCGATAAATTGGATCTCATTGAAAACTACGAGGGGACTGGGATACTTTAGTTCACCTCCGTGTAACCCAACCATAATATACTTACCATGTTTAGTTAAAGCAAATGGGTAGACTGATAATGTTCTCTCGGAATTGTTGAAATCAATAACGGCATCACTGCCCTTACCATCAGTCAACCCTTTTATTTCCTCAGTTACTTTGCCACTTCTCCCGTCAATAACATGATCAGCCCCGGCCCTTTTAGCAGCTTCTAAAGCTTCTTCTCTAACATCAACTCCTATTATCGTGGCTCCCGAAGTAGCCTTAGCTATTTGAATAGCCATGATTCCAAGTCCCCCACCAGCACCTATTACAGTGAGCACCTCCGAAGGATCCAAGTTAGCCTTTTTTACTGCCTTATATGGGGTTATTCCAGCGCAAGCTAAGGGAGCAGCTTCCACCGGAGACAAGTTTCTTATTTTGAATAGATACTTATAATGAGGTACTTTAACGTATTCTGCGAACCCGCCATCTGCGTGAATTCCGAGTTGCTTCGGGTTATCACACATATTCTCTTCCCCTATTTTGCAATAATAGCATGTGCCGTCACCTATCCATGGGTTTATAACAACTGCGTCGCCTTTGCTGAATCCTTGAACTTCATTTCCAACTTCCTCGATTACCCCAGCTATTTCATGGCCTAACGTCACAGGAAGCATAATTCCAAGATCCTTTAATCTTATATTACCGACATATCCACTCCTTATATGCACGTCGCTATGACATACTCCAACTGCTTGTGTCTTCACCAGAACTTCGAAGTTTTTAACTTTTGGAACTTCAACCTCTGTTAGCTCCAATTTTCCTATCTCTACTAATCTCATAGCTCTCATAATCGTTCCCCCTACGCGTACACTAATTTTGTAACAGTTTAGCTTTTCCAGAATCTTATCATCGGCTTTCCAACAATTCAATTATACCCCCAAGGAGCGTCAAATAGAATAAATCTATGCCAATAGTTAATAGTTACCCGGCTTGTTGCCTACTGAGGTTGCTCCTGGATGGGGCTGACAACCTGATTTGTAGTAGGCCTGATTGGATGGTGTCCCTGGAATTCAGGAGTAACAAAACGCTAAATCGTATAATTAAAGCCAATTGGTAGCTCCATCGATGAGTTGGCGCTTAACAAATAATAGATAGTGTGAAGCAAGTGGAAACAGGGATAGACCAGGCATGATTCTCGTGTTAGACTGAACAGTAAAACACGACCAGGAGGATATTATGGATGTAATTGAAGCTATACGTACCAGAAGAAGCATTCGCGTCTTCAAGCCCGACCCTGTTCCCAAAAAGGTCTTGCAGGAGCTGTTGGATGTTAGCCGCTGGGCACCATCGGGAGGAAATGTCCAACCCTGGCATTTTGACGTTTTGGCAGGTGAATTGTTAGCTAAAGTAACAGCCCGGCTTGAAGAGAAAGCAAAAACATGGGATGGCCATGACTATATGAACACCAATCCAGACCTGCCCAGAACAGGCCCCTATTCTAAGCTTTTGGCTCCACGGCGGCAATTGTTAAAAACACTGCAGGACCCCATCTACTACCCTCCCGGAACTCAAAATCTGGAAGCCAAGCAACTTGAGCACCGAGAGCACATGCTGCGCTTCTTTGATGCCCCTAGCGTAATAATTGTTTGTGCCGATGACCGTGGCCCTAATTCCATAGTGAGTATCGGCGCGGTTGCTCAAACTATCTGTCTGGCTGCCCTCATTTACGGTCTGGGTACATGCATTATGGGTATACCGGTCTTATGGCCTGAAATATTTCGGGAGTTGCTTAGTATCCCCAAAGACAGAGCCATCGTAACATCAATAGCCATTGGCTATCCTGACCTCAGGGCTCCGATTAACACATTTCCACGACCCCGCGAACCATTAGATAACCTAGTCGAGTGGCATGGGTTGTGAACTGATTAACTGCCTTTGCTAGTGTTCAACGGTTCAAGTAGCGAAAGGCTACAATCTGAGTGTTTGTGTAATTTGCCGAATTGCACAAAAGTCAGTATTGTGCAATCCCCTTTCGAGGATTAAGCTCCTTCCGGCGTAGGACTAATTGGTATGATGTCCCTGGAATTGCGTAAACTGGCTAACGGAAGGGGTGCACTGAGGATGATGGCGCTCTGTACCCGCTCTCTGCCGCTGAACGCTACGTTAGTTTGTGTAATGAGGTAACAATCCAAGCATTTGTTCAGGGTTAGAGTTGTCCAGCTCTACCACATGCTATAATTCCTATTATTGCTAGGAGCCAGCCACAAGAAACCTTTCTAGTTTGGCTTCGTTTCTTGCCTGACACCCGCGACTTTAAAATATGAAATAGCGGTATCATTTTCATTCTTATTGGAGAAACATGGGGGAAAATACCAAATTTAAGCTGATTATTGGATTTCTGGCAATTTTGGCTTTGATTGTCTCGATTTACGCTCGGTTCACACCCCGGTTTCCAGGCGACCTGTACCTGACGCTCCATTTGCAATCTTTTGATAATCATTTTTTGCTCTCATTCATGGACTGCGTTTCGTTTATATTTGGGGGCTGGTCTTCAGTGCTGGTGGTTGTTATCATCGGTATCCTTGTTTGGTGGCGTATAGGTAGGCTGGAGGCCATTATGATTCCGGTCGGGGGATTACTCACGCTTGTAAATACACTCTTGAAGCTGGTCGTCAGCCGTCCACGGCCCTCGGCGAATCTGGTTCACATCTTATCCCGTGAGCAAGGTAATGGATTCCCCAGTGGGCATGCTTTCTTTGCTATTGTGATCTTGGGACTCCTAGCTTATTTTGCCTTCATCAATCTGAAGAATCGTGCCATACGAGTGGTGGTTCTAGCAGGTTTGATTGCTTTAATTCTCTTAATCGGCACTTCCCGGGTTTACCTGGGAGTCCACTGGCCCAGTGACGTTATAGGAGGCTACCTTATAGGTGGAGTCTTATTAACTGCGCTAATCTGGTTTCACCAGACTCGCAAAGCCTATCACTAACTAACAGGCGACTTTGAGATCACACAATCTGGACAATTGTGACACATCTGGGACTCAGGAGTCGTGTTGATCAGCCTTGCATGGCGGGGCTGCTGTAGAGTATGCTAAAGCACAGCAGGATTCTAATGTTTGGTATCACTAAGGATAGGGCACGATTACAATTACAAGCTGAAAAAGCGAGGGTTATGGCCAAGAGGGCTAAGGTTACCTTCAATATCTTTTCTTCTATTTATATCCTAGGGACAGTCGGCGGATTGCTGATTTGTCTACTTGAAGCAACCAGGAGAATAAGGTTCTATGGATACTCTCGATTGCCTCTCTGGGAAGGCAAACTAATTCTGGCATCAAACCATCCTGGTTGGTTGGATATAGTTCTGGTTCCATTGCTTTATTTTCCATGGTGGTTCAGGGAGCTTCTCCAGAGAATAGGCGAAGTTCTAGTTGCACCATTGAAAATCCTAAAAAGGGAACCAGTACGGCGTACTTTTACCGAAGATTTCAAGCATATTCCAGTCAGCGCGGCAGATGAACATAACTTCCGCCATTTCAGGTGGGTCTTAGAAGGATGGAATATCTTCGTTAATAGGGGATCTGATGGAACTGGAGAAAGAGCCAGTGCCCTAAGGAAAGCGGTTAAAATTCTGGAAAACAACGGCAGAATCGTTATATTCCCGGGAGGGGGTAGGGATTTCAAAGCCCAAAACAATGGAGATGGAATATATGACGTAGGGACTGGCAATCTAATTATCCGAAGACCAAGGGCTGGTATTGGTTTGATTGTCAAGCAGACCGGAGCTACCATAGTACCGATCCGCATAGATGGTACTGACAAAGTCTTACCCAATAGACCGAATGAGAAGCTGCCTCCCTTCTTAAGGTTCGAACGCTATCTTCCGCGAATATGGCGTCCAATTTGTATAAGAATTGGAGGACCGTTAAGGTTTCCTGCCGGCACCGATGAAGATACCATATTGGAAGGTTATATCCAGGCTCAGCTCAATCTATATTTAGAAACTAACAAATCAAAGGACTAATGTATTTGATCATCGCTAAATAATGACGATGAAAAGCAAGAAGTCCCAAAACGCTATTTTGTGTAATACTCAAGATGCAGTGGTATTCTGGGGACATAATACCTGATTTGTAGTAGGCCTGATTGGTATGGTGTCCTTGGAATTCGCCAGTATTATTACTGCTCGGAAGATTAAATGAAGAGTGGTTTCGGTCCCGCGGCCAGAAGGTTAAATGTTACCGGTTTGGCCCCGTGCGCTTTATTAGTTACCCGGCTAGTTTGCGCCTGACACCTTCCTCCGGTTTCTTCGCCAGAGGTAAAGCCCAAACACAGGACCGACAATCGTTGCGAGCACAACAATATCGCCGCTGTTCGCGTTAGTCTCGGCAAGTGAATCTAAAGAATCTCCTTCCGCATACCTAACCAGCTCGATATCTACCATTTGGTCAGCAGTGACCGTGCCTCTCAATTTCGTCAGGTAGAATTCATCACCAGACAAACACAGAGAAACCAGCACAGGTAATATCTCATAATCAGATAGGTCCTCAACAGACACTTTGTCAGCGAATTCTAAGGAAAACGAGTTTTCGTACCAGCGACCATATCCAATATATAACGGGTATTGTTCGGGCACCATTACGTGGTCAGCAAACACATACAAAAGCACTTCAGGCGCCGTTGCACTGAGCGAGGTGATTCGCAATGGATAGACTATCTCCTCAGACGCAAAGCTCAGTACTATGGGCTCAATGGCTCCCTCAGCCAAGGCATAGCCGGTACCTGCTTCAACTGCGTTGATCTTGGTGGCTACAAAATACCATTCCTTCTCGATGTACTCACTCACGATTTCCTCACCGTCTTCCGGGAAAATGTAACCGTTTGCGTTCAGCCAGTCTACCAATGATGTCGCATTCGTCGCTGACAAAATGGCCGTAGCATAAGGACCGACCACCTGTTCCTCAATAACATCCACTCCATCCTGTTCCGGTGTAGCAGCGCCGCCGCACCCCCAGGACCAGCCCCCACCTCCGGGGAATTCTATTGCGGTGAAGTCGGACAACTCCCAGAACAGCTCGGCGTCGGTAACTGCTATCTCAGGTTTATCAGGCACGGGGATGACCCAGGCGAAGTCCTCAGCATCACCCTCAAAGCTGACCGACAAAATCAAGTGCTCGGTATAATTCCCTGTACTATTCCCATATAATATGACAGCTCTCTGAGCCGATTCGTAAAGATCGCGGTACATCGAATCTGGAAAGAAACATCCGTCGGCAAGGACTGGAGCAGCCGTCGTCGACAATAGAAACAGAACAGCGATCAGCGGTGCGGCTATCAACTCTTTCTTCATATGTCACCTCCAGATTTTGTAGTAGCATGACTTATGAGACACTCTGCTTTTTGTCATTGCGAGCACCCGAAATCCAAATGCTTGTATGACAAAACTTGTCCTTTGTGTCATTTCCTATATTCTCCTTAAAATACTCATGTTACTATCATATAGTACCATTGTTAAATTTTCATTAAGGAAATTGTCATTAGCTTTTTTTGTGGTGTCCAGGACATAGCCGCTGAACGCTACACTAAAAGATTGAAACGAACCTCTCTGTACGATTGCACAAATGTCAGAATTGTTGAGTCACGTTGATTTGTTATAAAGAAGTGCCAGTTGTTATAATAGAAGCGAAACAAGCAGGCAAAGTTTCCATGAAATAATGAGGAGAACCTAAATATGGCGTTAAATTCTAAATCCGGAAATACAGTTTTGAGAGTGTGGCTTCTACTGCACCGAGTCCGCGACATACTTGCTCTGTGCGAGGATTCTATATTTGCGGAATACGGGATTACTACGGAGCAGTTCTCAGTGCTTGCGGCTGTCAAATCACGTGGTGGTTCTCTAAGACCGACTGACCTAGCCAAAATTCTAGAACGTAGTGTAAACAGCATGAGTATGCTGGTCGACCGCATGGTCAAAGCTGGTCTGGTCAGAAGGACAAGAGACAGGATAGACCGTAGAGTAGTACGTGTGACTTTGACAAGTAAGGGGGCGAACGCTATTGAAGGGGCAATTCCGGAGGGATGGGACTTTATCCAGAAAATTCTGTCACCGATATCATACAAGGACAAGCGTGCTCTTGCCGGTATGCTTGAGACAGTAAAATGTGAGTTACTTGGGCACCTAAATCCCCAAGTAGATATGGCGGAAATCATTAAGAACAGTGTCACAAACCAGCCTGGTTTATATGAACGGATGATAAAGAACATTTTTCCCTCCGGCCCTGAAGCCAAACGCAAGGGTAGGGAAAAGTGAAAGACCATGCGATGAGGACAATTAACTTTGCTTATGCTGGCTGGCGTAGAGCAGATCATGAGAGTCCGCAGTAATATCGATAGAAGGAAATATGCTCCCCGTTTCAACGCACAGGTAACGCCTTAGCCACAACGAAAGACTGCTTGGATTTTGAACAGCGCACCAAAGTCAGTTTCGTGCAATCAAAATTCAGAGGACCGCCAGATATCCCATAATACATCCAGATACGGAAAAGATGCAGTGGTATTCTGGGGGAATAATACCTGATTTGTAGTAGGCCTGATTGGATGGTGTCCCTGGAATTCCAGATAATGATCACAGCGCTCTGCACCCGCTGCCTGCCACTGAACACTACGCTAAGAGATTAAATCGAACCTGTCTGTACTATTGCACAAAAGTCAGTTTTGTTATATCGGTATAGAGCTATATTGACTCTGCCGAATAGTAACTGTGTTTCCGGTTAATTTCCTTAGTAGCTATGATACGCATCTGATTTAATGATAGTCTCAATGATTATCACAGCTCGCTCTTCTGGGTTAGAGTCGCCACGTGCTATAATTGGATTCCTGTAACACAATACGTTCTTCCTGAATAGTTAATTATATAAATTAGGTCTATCATGCCTATCCAGCAAGTTCCACAATCGCCCAGGGCTAGACCACGATTTTTCTACGGCTATATCGTGGTCGGGGCTGCCCTCCTCATTATGGCGATAATGTGGGGTGCTTATAATTCGTTTGGTATTTTCTTTAAACCGGTGTCAACCGATTTTAACTGGACCAGAGCAATAATATCAGGCGGCTTTTCACTTTCCTGGATTATGCAAGGCCTGCTCGGTATCATCATGGGGAGATTAACCGATAGGTTTGGCCCCCGTGTGGTGTTGACAATTAGCGGACTCCTCGTAGGTCTGGGCTATTTGCTAATGTCGCAGCTTGGCGCTGTCTGGCAGCTATATCTGTTCTACGGGGTGATAATAGGCAGTGGTATGGGAGGTTCCTGGGTTCCGATAGTGTCAACGGTAGCCAGGTGGTTCGCAAAGAGGCGGAACTTGATGACCGGAATTGCCCTGAGCGGAATAAGCATAGGGACATTAATTGGGGCACCAGTGGCCAGTCGGCTAATCTCTGCTTATGACTGGCGTATGTCTTACATCATAGTGAGCGGCATAGTCCTGGTGGTTGTTGCATTAGCTGCCCAGTTCTTGAGGCGTGACCCGACCCAGGCAAAGCAAAGGCCCTATGGTGAAAATGAAGGAGAAAAGCAAGAGTTCGTATTGGAGACTCACCCACTTTCTCTCGGGGAGGCGGTCCGTACCCGACAGTTCTGGCTCGCTTCTGGTATGTTTTTCTGTTTTGGATTTTGTGTGTATACCATAATGACACACATTGTGCTTCATGCAATCGGGTTAGGCATCTCACGTATCGGTGCTGCCAACATTTTGGCTACAATTGGCGGGCTAAGTATTGTCGGCAGGATTGTGCTTGGCAGCGCTGCTGATAGATTTGGTAATAGGCAGGTCTTTATCATAGGCTTTATTCTGATGGCAGCAGCTTTGTTCTGGCTGGTGCCAGTCAAAGAGGTGTGGGGACTATACCTGTTCGCTGTTGTCTTTGGCTTTGCTTTTGGTGGGTGTGCTACTTCAGAGTCACCCTTAGTAGCAGGGCTGTTTGGGTTGAGTTCACATGGTTTGATTCTGGGAGTTATTAATCTTCTTGGCTTTACATTTGGAGCCGCAATTGGTCCGCTTATCGCTGGCTATATATTTGATGTGACCAGTAGTTATCAGCTGGCTTTTATAGTCTGTGCTGCTACGGGCGTTGTCAGTCTTATATTAACTGTACTTTTAAGGCCGATTGAAAAGAGCTGAGCCTGCACAAGTGGAACAGTTAAGCCTTTTTTATTCACAATCCCTCTCGTGAAGACCCTTTGATTACACAAACCACTAAAGTGTGAAATGTGCGGCTAACCAGCGAAATGTAACTGTATCCTGGCCGAGTTAACAAACAGCTATATTGTTAACTGATATCCGCGCTGACCTGGAAAAGCAGAGGCTCTGGGTATTCTGGGGACATAATACCTGATTTGCAGTATGCCTGATCCTTCACAAGGTGAAGGATGGTGTCCCTGGAATTCACCAGGGCATCAGTTTGTTCAACAATCCCAAGAGCCTGAACAGCAGTTGTCACAATAATGTCCCATTCATACCAGCAATATGCCCTGTATTGCCTATTATTATCTATATTTTTCTATATTTGACTAGAAACTTCTATTAAGATACCATATATTCTAAATAGTTCAGGGGTAATAAAATTGGGTCAAAAGAGATCAAGTAGGGACATCGAGAGAATATTTTTCACCTTTGCAGAGGCACAGGAGTTCCTCGGAGTTAGCCATCAGACGATATATAAACTTATGAAGGATGGGCTGCCCTCTCATAATATTGGCAAGAAAAGGGTATTCTTGAAAGAAGATCTGGTCAGGTGGATAAAGGAGCACTAGGTTGAATTACGAAGCTTGATGTCAACGGGGTTCATAAAGCGATGCGCGTTTTACTAGATACAAATATTTTCATATATAGGGAGACTGACCACATAATTTCATATGATCTGCAACAATTATTATCTGTCTTGAACAAGCTCAAAACTGAGCTATTAATACACCCTCTATCCTTAGAAGAGATTAGAAGAGACCAAGATACAAGGCGTCAAGCTGTTATGCTATCAAAGATCGGAGCATATCCTCTGCTGGAAATGCCACCAGTTCCTGAGGAATACCCTAAATTCTTCCATATTATCGAACAGAAGGATGAGACCCATGATTTAATCGATAATCACATACTATACACCGTTTACAAGGATGCCGTTGATTTTTTAGTCACCGAGGATCGGGATATTCACAAGAAGGCTATCAAACTGGGAATTGATAACAGAGTGCTTCTCATCGCAGAAGCACTCACTGTTTTTCGCGGTCATCTTCAGAAAGATAGCATTATTATTCCTCCGGCTTTGGAACGCAAGCCTATACATAACCTTAATCTTAGTGATCCGTTTTTTGATTCATTAAAAGAAGAGTATCCAGAATTTGATGACTGGTTCACGAAAATCAAACGAGAAGGGAGAAATTGCCTGGTTAACTATAAAGACGACGGTAGTATAGGAGCACTGCTGGTCTACAAGTTAGAAGACGAGCCGATTGATGCAATTCCCAAAATTCCTAGAAAGAAGCGAATTAAGCTATCAACATTTAAAGTGGCACAGTTCGGCTATAAAATTGGTGAACTATTTATTAAGTTGGCGATAGATATTGCCATCAGTAATGGTATTCCTGAGGTGTATCTAACTCACTTCATTCAACCTGATGATAGACTTGTAGAATTGATCACTGAATACGGTTTTCACCACGTTGGGACGAATTCGCAGGGAGAAGCCATCTATATAAAGGAGTTGTTTGCTGAACCGACTGAGGCCAAGGGATTGTCACCCTTCGATATTACTAAGTTGTATTACCCAAGTTATTATGACGGAGCAGATGTCAAAAAATTTATTGTTCCTATTCGTCCTCAGTATCATAGTAGGCTGTTTACCAACTATAAAGACAGACAAATAGAACTTGCAGAATCTGCTGGTTATTTCATTGTCGAAGGCAACACCATCAGGAAGGCCTACATATGTAATTCTAGGATTAAGAGGATAGCTCAAGGGGATCTCATACTCTTTTACGTATCAGAACGGAGACAGCTCATATCAGTCGGAGTTGTTGAAGCTGTTTTTGGAGGATTGCAGGATTATAGGGACATTATTAAGCTGGTTGGTAAACGGACGGTATATTCAGTCAATGAAATACAATCCATTGCAAGGAAGTCGTCTCTCGTAATTTTGTTCTGGCAATATTGGCATCTCCAACAAGCACTGTCGTATCTACGTTTGAAGGGGATGGGTATTCTGAAAGGCCCGCCGCGCTCCATTATGCAGATTTCAGAAAAGGACTATTCACTCATAAAAGAGGCAGGTGACATAGATGAACGTTTTACTATCAATTAGACCCAAATATGCAGAGGCTATAACAGAAGGAAGAAAGTCATTTGAGTTTCGCAAGTCTATATTCAAACACCATTGTGTTGAAAGGGTCTATCTATATGCCACAAGGCCAGTCAGTAAAGTGGTTGGCTCGTTTAAGGTTGGCGAAATTATATGCAGAGAACCGAAGCTATTGTGGGAAGAGCTTGGTCGTCTCTCTGGTGTCAGTAGCACGGAGTTTTTTGAATATTTCAAGGATAATGATATAGGCTTCGCAATAGAAATCAAGGATTTAGAAGTATTTCAAACACCGGTTAATCCTAGCTTATTCATTGAAGGATTTACGCCACCGCGTTCTTTTAAATATATTGACGGTCAATTATCATGCATGAATACCTTGAAGTTTGGCATAAATATTCAAAGCCTAGAGAATTCACCGTGCACGCTGTGAATATGCATCCCAAAACCAGTTGCTCTGGCCTGCTTCGTGGCGTCCCCGGAGGCATTCGGATCCACCACCGCTATCTACCTCTGCGGCTCGATAATCACTTTTAGAGAATCCTGAGCCCGGGAACCGTAAAATTCTCTGAACAGAACGGGGATTACCGATGAGTTCATTTAAGTTCTGAACATAGATGTACGTTGTGAGTGGTGTTGACCATACAAAGATATATTTGGGGGAGTAAAAAGGATGTAACTAATTATTTCTGCTTGAGCGTTTCAATTTGAATCGTTTTAACAGTGGCAGAAGCCAGATATGCAAGACTACCAAGATTATGAATGGAATTTCTAAATTCATATGAATTCTATGAGCCAGATTCTTAGTCAATAGTCCAAATGTTAGAGGTTCAACAATCCTGTACTGGGTAATACCAAATCCAGTAAGGAGATAGATTATTACCACAACTGTCAATAGCCAGTATATTGTCCTCCTAACGAGTTGTTGCTTAGTCATGGATTTCAGTCTCCAAAGAAGCTTTCATCCAGGTCTGCGCTGTTCGAGTATCCCCGACTTTCCCAATAGCCCCTGTAACTAGCATCGGCAGACAATTCGATCTCTGTTATCCATTTAACCCATTTGTATCCCCACTTGCTTTCTGCTACCAGTTGAAAGGGGAAACCTCTTTCGGGTGGAAGAATAACATCATTCATCTTGTATGCCATCAGTATGTCGTTGTCCATTATGTAGTCGATAGGTAGAGAAGTTGTGTACCCATCGTAGGCATGGAATATGAGCACTTCCGCATTTTCCAGGGGTTCCGCTTCTGCCAGCAAATCTCTGACCAGCACACCTTCCCAGAGAATGGTTACGCTCCATCCTTCCACGCAGTCCAATGTGACGACTTTTTTATAGTGCTGATATCTGTTCAAAACTTCATCATAAGTATAGCTTGTAGAGTTCGTTACCAGGCCGGTAATCCTTAGCGTATAACTTTCTACATCTATTTCCTGCGGACCTTTTATGGAATTTTCCCTGAAAGCATTTATTGATGAAAGGTCTTCGCCTTCATATTCTCTAACCTCAACAGGTACTAGCCCCTCCGTTTGGCAACAACCCGTATTCACCCCAAACGCAATTATAGCCACCAGCACCACGGAAAGGATGACAAACAAAATACCCCTGCTAGTCATAGCTTTTTCCATGCTTATACCTCCCTAACTTTGGTTATACGTCAGTTTAATGATATAACCCACCGCCATTGTTGTATGTGACTTTTATCCCAATATTGATTACTGTAACTTAATGTTAATCTTCAAACTCTCTGTTTTGCCCACCCCTTCTAAAGAGTAGGCCAAACCGGTTATGGTGTTGGTGATAATCTCGCAGGGTAAAATTGAGTTGAAGGAAGGCAGTTCGCATAAATTCTTTACAAGGATGGTTTCTTCAACAAAGCCTGTGCCGTAAATTGCCTCTATTTCTGGCCCGACTCGGTAGCTGATTTGAAGGACAATCTATCCGACATTTAGCCAAAATGTTACCCGGTGTACTCGCTTAATTGTTAAAACAGCTGCTCCGTCTTTGTGGTGTCTCTTGAGGGACTCGAACCCACGACCTGTTGCTTAGAGGGCGGCCGCTATCTACCTCTGCAGCTCGATAATCACTTTTAGAGAATCCTGAACAAAACTCAAAAATCAAAGGTTAAAAATCAAAATGACAACTTAAAATGCAAATCTTTTACGTTTGCTCTGTCATTTTGCACTTTTGTTTTTACATTTTGAAGGGTTTGTTTGGAGATTGGATTTTGGTATTTGGAATTCAGTCAACGAGGTTGCCACGTCCCGATAAATCGGGACTCGCAATGACAAGAAAGGAATAGCTCGTAATGACGAGAGGAAGGGGGCAGCTTTTTCTTATTGTGACAACAACGTCGCCAGCTTCTGGAGCACCTCTGAGATAGTCCCGGTGGGCAAGGTGCATATCAATTCTGCATTTCGAGCGCCCCAATCTAAACTCTTGAGCTGATCAGATAGGATTGCCCCCGCTACTGGTAACCTCGCCGGAATAAGAACTTCGAATGGATAACCCTTGATTTGACTGGTAATAGGACAAAAGATAGCCAGCCCCACCTTACCATTATAGCTTTGCGGTGAGATTACTACGGCGGGACGACGTCCCGCTTCTTCGTGGCCCGCTTGCGGATTCAGGGTTATCCACACCACATCCCCACATCGAGGGATATAGGCGCGGGGATTCACCATGCTTCCTTCCCTACGGCGGGACCGGTATCAACCTCGTGATGCAAGTTTCCTTTTGTCACTCTTGCTAGAAGTTGTTTCAGGGTC
>Ga0209979_1000743_pt1 | contig 40761 bp, 40 predicted proteins | sample AnhtaG_FD_183114 | JGI IMG/M metagenome (GOLD analysis project Ga0209979, IMG submission 183114) | Deep subsurface microbial communities from Anholt, Denmark to uncover new lineages of life (NeLLi) - Anholt_01485 metaG (SPAdes) (version 2) | ecosystem: Environmental > Aquatic > Marine > Oceanic...
TCGAGCTGTGCAGTAAGTGCCACCCCTTTTTCACCGGCGAGCAGAGGGTGGTGGATACCTTGGGGCGGGTGGAGCGGTTTAAGCGGCGCTACAAGCTGGAGGGTTAGATAAACATTTTTACCAGGGCAGGAGCGGGTTGGGAACCGCTCCTTTTTGTTTGTTAATCGGGTTTTTTATGGCTAAGAGATTTTATTACGGGGGTCAGGCGGTTATTGAAGGGGTGATGATGCGGGGGCGGAAGGCGATGGTAACCGCAGTGCGTCGTCCTAATGGTGAGCTGACTCTGGATACCCAGCCGCTGGCCGGTATCTATTCCGGCTGGATGAGGAGAACCCCGCTACTGAGGGGCATCATTGTCTTGATTGAGGTACTGGTTCTGGGTATTAAAACCCTGCTCTACTCAGCCAATGTCTCTCTGGAGGAGGAAGAGGCGGAGATTTCGGGATGGTTGGTCTGGCTTATGTTAGCTGTTTCCCTGGCGGTATCTGTTGCCCTCTTCTTTATGGCGCCTCTTTTCCTGACCAAGTTACTCGACCCCTATATCGCTTCATCCCTGGTGTTTGCTCTGATAGAGGGTTTTATCCGGGTGGTTATTTTCATCGCTTACCTTAAGGCAATAACCTTGATGCCCGACATCAAGCGGGTATTCTCCTATCATGGTGCTGAGCACAAGACGGTAAATGCCTATGAAGCCGGGGTTCCCCTGGAGGTAGAAGCCGTCAGAAAACATAGTACGGCTAATGTTCGCTGTGGCACCAGCTTTCTGTTTACCGTATTGATTATCGCCATCATCGTTTTTGCCCTTGTCGGGCGACCGGTACTTTGGCTGATGGTGTTATCCCGAATTCTGCTCATCCCGGTTATTGCTGCCCTGGGCTACGAGGTTATCTATTTCGGCGGCCGGCATGCCAATAACGCTTTGGTCAGGGCCATTCTAGCTCCGGGACTGTGGTTGCAGTCGTTGACCACCAGGGAACCCGATGATGCCCAGCTAGAGGTGGCGGTATCGGCGCTGGGGAAGGTGGTGGAGCTTGACCAGGCGGAGGAAGTAGCTCAGCCTTCCACATCAGCTTCGGTTAGCTCTTGAAAGAAGCAGGTCTCATTGCCGGTGTGGCATACCGGACCGGTGGCTTTGCCTTTAATTAAAATGGTGTCGCTATCGCAGTCTTTCCATATGGAGCGTACTTTGATGATATTGCCTGAGGTCTCCCCTTTGTGCCATAGCTCTTGGCGGCTGCGACTGTAGAACCAGGCTTCGCCGCTGGCCAGGGTGCGGCGCAGTGCTTCTTCATTCATGTAGGCGAGCATGAGCACCTCGCCGGTATCGGCGTCCTGGGCGATGGCGGGGATTAGCCCGTCTTTATTGAACTTTATATTTTCCATCATTTATCAACCTCACCCCCTGTGTCCCCCTCTCCACTCTTGGAGAGGGGGAAGGTTTTTTTAGAAGAGGGGGCGTTAGCCCCCTCTTAAACTCCCCATTCCAAAAAGTATATAGGGCTGACGCCCCTCTTGGACACCCCAAAGAGGGGAGAACTTTGTGTTATTAGTCTATCATCCCAAGTATAGGGGAGTACATGAGAGACTGCAAGTTTAACTATTTTAGGTTTGCCGCGTTCCTTACAATGATATAGAATAGTGTGGGAGGTTGACGACCACAAGATGAGAAGGGGAAATCGATTCGTCAGGCTTCCGGAAGGACAAAACCAAATATACCGCGTGCTCAGGGTTTCAAACAATTAACCAGGGAGTTATGATCCGTGAGAATTTTGCATAGGGCTAGTTTATTCATAATGCTCCTACCGTTTTTATTTTATGTGATATACCTTGTCACATATCAGATACAATTAGTAGATAAATGGCACAGTTTAGGCTCTTTTGTGGCCGAGGCAATATTTTATGGCGTTCCATGTATCACTATAGCCGGTATATCTTGGATGTGGGCACGTGGCGGTGGCGCTGGAGCTATGGCTTTATCACTGTTACTGTTTTCACTAAATGTGTCTGGTAAGGTCAAATCCGTGATTTGGGGTCACCCCGATTTCTCATTTATAGAAGATGTTCTTGTTTGGACATTGCCGTACGGTATACTTTTAATTGGCAGTGTATTAGCCTTTATTTCTGCGTTGAAGGTAACCAAGAGTGATTCTGGGGGAGATGAACCACGCGGAATCCGATTATTCGTGTGGATTACGATGGCTGTATTTATCTTGTTTTTCACTATCGGCGTGGGGATAATAGGCGATATGGTTCTTGAGCAAAACCTGTCCACGGGTCTTCAATTCGGATTAACGCTTTCTGTTGTGCCTCTCCTACTTGGTGCAGCTTTGCGGTGGGCCTTTTCGAAGTAGTGCCCCTGGCGGTGATTCCACTGAAGCCCCTTCGAGCTACCCCTGTGGGCATCGCAATCCCTCCGCCTAGCTGATGATGTCAAGCGCCTGTTTTAGGTTTATGTCTTCAGTATAGAGTGCTTTGCCGACTATGGCGCCCTCGGCGCCGAGTGATTTGAGCATCCTGAGGTGGTTAAGGTTTGAGATGCCGCCGGCGGCAATAACCGGTGCCCTGATGGCGTTTATCAGCTCAGCGGTGGCGGAGAAGTTGGGCTCGGTGAGGGTGCCATCACGGTCGATATCGGTGTAGATAAACCGCCTTACCCCCAGTTTCATCATAGATTGGGCAAAATCCACTGCACTTAGCTCTATTTCCCGGCGCCAGCCATGGGTGGAAATATAGCCTTCCCGGGCATCAATGCTGACGATAATAGATTCCCTGAACTTACGGCACGCCTGTTCAATCAGCTGGGGGTCTTCTACGGCGGCGGTGCCCAAAATCACCCGCTCTATGCCCACCTTGAGCATTTGCTCTACGGTTTCCAGTCGGCGGATGCCGCCACCCAGTTGAGTCGGAATTAATACCACACCGGCTATCTGGGTGATAATATCCAGATGGTAGACCTCTCCTCTAAGCGCACCATCAAGGTCAACAATATGCAGTCTTGGTGCCCCCAGCGATTGCCATTGCAGGGCTACCTCTAGCGGGTCGTCAGAGAATATCGTTTCCTGCTCGTAATCACCCTGATAGAGGCGAACGCACTTACCGTCTCTGAGGTCTATGGCCGGGATGATTTCCGTAATAGCCTACCTTACAGGTTGATATTGGAATACTTGCGCCAGGGTCGGGCGAGGAATGCCTTATTGTCCTTATTCTTGTCTTCCAGAATATCCAGTGATCTATTTATCACCTTCCTGGTATCGCTGGGCATTATGATATCGTCAATGTAGCCCCGCTCAGCACCCCGATAGGGGTTCTCGTAGATATCGTCGTATTCCTTGATTCTTTTAGCCCTTGTTTCCTCTGGTTTTTCCGATTCTCTTATCTCTCTGGCGAAGATAACGCTGGCGGCAGTTTCGGCACCAACGATGGTGACCCGAGCTGTAGGCCAGGCAAAGACCAGGTCGGCGCCAATGCCCTTATCCAGCATGCCGTAGTGGGCGCCGGCGTAGGACTTGCGCAGGATAATCGAAATCAGGGGTACGGTGGCGTCCGCCCAGGCGAAGAGCAGCTTGGCGCCGTGGCGCAGGATGCCCCTCCAGTCCTGCTCGGAGCCTATCATGTAGCCGGGGCAATCCTGCAGGGTGACTATGGGTATGTTAAACAGGTCGCAGGTTCTGGCGAAGCGGGCCCCTTTGTCGGCGGCATCAATATCAATGATGCCGGCCGCCCACATCGGTTGGTTGGTCCAGATGCCCACCGGGCGCCCGTTAAAGCGGGCAAAGCCGGTGATAACGCTCTTGGCGTGGTTCTTCAGCGTCTCGTAGAAGTAGCCGTCGTCGACGATGGCATGAATTACCTTGTACATATCATAGGGCTGGGTGGGGCGGTCGGGGATTATGGTGTCCAGCTCGGGGCAGGTGCGATCCGGGTCGTCCTTGGTTTCGAGGCGGGGCGGCATCTCCCTGTTATTGGAGGGGAAGAAGGACATGAGCTCTTTAGCCTTGTCTATGGCGTCCTTATCATCCTCGGCTACGATATGGGTCTGCCCCGATTTGACGGCGTGGGCTTTCCAGCCCGAGAGCTCCTCAAGCGAGATTTCCTCCCCCAGCTGGGTCTTAACAAAAGCCGGCCCGGCAATCCCCATAAAGCCGGTATTACGGGTCTGGATGAGGAAGTCCTGCATTATGGGGTGATAGGCTTGGCCTCCCAGGCAGGGGCCCATCAGCAGCGCTATCTGCGGGATGATACCCGAAGCCAGGATTTGAGCTCGGAATATCCAGCCGTAGGCTTCCAGGGTATCCATCCCTTCCTGAAGTCGGGCGCCGCCGGAGTCGTTCATGCCGATTAAGGGCCAGCCCATGTCCTTGGCGAAATTAATGGCTCTGATTTCTTTTATGCCGTGGTATTCGCCAAAGGTTCCCGCCATGGCCATATAATCCTCAGAGAAGGCAACCACCGGTCTGCCGTTTACCAGCCCGTAACCGGTTACCACCCCTTCAGCGGGCACTTCCCTCTTATCCATGCCAAAATGCACCGTTCTATGCTTAACGAATAATCCCAGCTCGGTGAAGGTGCCAGGGTCAAATAAATAGTCTATCCTTTCCCTGGCTGTCCACTGTCCCCCTTTATGACGCTTTTCGATGGCCTCAGGGGAAGCCATTTGCAATATCTTGGCTCTCTTTTTCTTATATTCCTCGATTAGCTCCTCAGTTGATGCCATGTCAAAGTCCCTCTCCTTCTAGATTCAGTGTAATTATAGCACTATCGCTGGCGGGTTAACAAACCCTGCTATCCACCCGTCCCCCCTTTTTAACTTAACTTTTCTTCCCACCCGCCCACCCTATAGGAGCTCCGCTCCTTAACTTCAGGGAGGAGCGAAGCCCCTAAATAGAGGGGGTTGAACGGAGGACAAAGAAAAAATATAGGGAGTTTAAGAGGGGGCTAAGCCCCCTCTTTTCAAAACCTCCTCCCCCTCTCCAAGAGTGGAGAGGGGGATACAGGGGGTGAGGCTGATAAAAATATATCTCTATTCCTTGACATTGGAGGGTGGGGTTGCTAAACTAAATCGCCATTGTTTAGCTTTGGCTTAAGGTGCTTCATTGGGCGAGAAAGCATCATCATTTAATCCTCAGTCACCACCACTGCGTAAAGGTCTGGTGCAGGTTTTCACCGGCGATGGGAAGGGGAAGACTTCAGCCGCTATGGGGGCGGTAGTTCGAGCCCTGGGACACGGTCTGAAGGTCTATATCGTCTTTTTTATGAAGGGCGATTATTCCTCCGGTGAACGCAATATCCTATCTCAGCTACCTAATGTTACTGTGGAGAGCTTTGGCTCTGAGGAATTTATTGACCCGGCCAATATCAAGCCTGAGGATAGAGAGCAGGCAAAAAAGGCTTTAGCTGCTGCCGGGGAGGCTATGCTCAGTGGCAGCTATGACCTGGTGGTGTTAGATGAGGTGAATCTGGCGGTGGCCTGGAGTCTGGTTGAAGTGGATGAGGTGCTTAAGCTTATTGAGGATAAACCTGAAGGTGTGGAGCTTATCCTTACCGGTCGGCGGGCGGATAGTAGGTTGGTTCAATCGGCTGACCTGGTTACCGAGATGCTGAAGATTAAGCATCCCTATGATGAGGGGGCGGCGGCGCGAGAGGGGATTGAGTATTAATCAAATTTCTTTAAGGAGGAATTATGGCTATCACACTGAGTGTCATCAAGGCTGATGTTGGCGGTTATGTGGGGCATTCCGAATCTCATCCCGATATTTTAGCTAGGGCCTGTGAGTGCACCGATAAGGCTAAGAAGCAGGGATTGCTGGTTGATTGTCATGTAACCAAGTGTGGCGATGACCTGCAACTGATTATGACCCACCAGCAGGGTGAGGAGAATGAGAAAATCCATAAGCTTGCCTGGGATACCTTTGTTGACTGCACTCAGCTAGCCAAGAGCTTGAAGCTTCACGGGGCGGGACAGGATTTGCTGGCTGACGCCTTCTCGGGTAATGTCCGTGGAATGGGTCCCGGGGTGGCTGAGATGGAGTTTGAGGAGCGGAAGGCTGAGACCGTTATTATCTTTATGGCCGATAAGACCTCAGCTGGAGCCTGGAATATGCCGCTGTATAAGATGTTTGCTGACCCGTTTAATACCATTGGACTGGTTATCGCCTCCAATATGCATACCGGTTTTGCCTTTGAGGTACACGATATAAAGGAGAGTCGGAAGATAACTTTTAATGCCCCTGAAGAAATTTATGATATGCTGGTCTTTATTGGCGCGCCCTCACGCTATATGGTAAAGGCGGTCTATCACCGGGAAAGCAAGGAGATAGCGGCCGCCTCTTCTACCCAGCGCCTGGCTTTGATTGCCGGGCGGTATGTGGGTAAGGATGACCCGGTCTGCATCGTGCGCTCTCAGGGCGATTTTCCCGCCGTGGGTGAGGTGCTGGAGCCATTTACCCTGCCTATCCTGGTGCAGGGCTGGATGCGGGGCTCGCACCACGGGCCCTTTATGCCGGTGTCGGTTGAGGATAGCACCCCCACCCGCTTTGACGGGCCGCCAAGAGTGGTCGCTCTTGGCTTTCAGCTGTCTGGAGGTAAGCTGGTGGGACCACGTGATATGTTCGCCGATAAGTCCTTTGACCCCGCCCGACAACAGGCAAACGAGGTTGCCGAGTATATGCGCCGTCATGGCCCCTTTGAACCCCATCGTTTGCCACTCGATGAGATGGAGTACACCACCATGCCTCAGGTAATGAAGGAACTGGAGGGAAGGTTTATCTCCCTGTCTGATTAAGGGAAAAGGCTGTCTGGGGGCAGCCTCCAGAAATAATGCCTAATTGGGAAAGGGGGGGCAAATAAATGCCAGTCTATGTTATGCTGACCACTCTGACCGACGAGGGAAGGAAGACCCTAAAGGATAATCCAAAGCGGATTAAAGAGGTCAACAAAGAGGTCGAGGCCATGGGAGTCAAGATACTGGCCCAGTATACTGTTCTTGGTCCGTATGACTTTGTCAATATCCTTGAGGCTAAGGACAACAAGGCAATAGGCAAGGTAGCTATAGAACTGGGCTCAAGGGGCACGCTGCAGACTATGACCATGGCTGCCATGAGCGTCGACGAGTTCGTCAGTAACCTGTAACGCGATGGTTTAGTTTGGAGGCCCATTGCCGGAACTCCTTTTGGCCACAAACAATAAAGCCAAGGTGCGTGAATATCGGAGCTTGCTCCAGGAGCTACCGTTGGCGCTGGTTTTGCCCGCAGAGCTGGGCATTACCACTGCTGTCGATGAGGTGGGAGAGAGCCTGGAGGAGAATGCCAGACTTAAGGCAACGGTATTAGCTGCTCAGAGCCAGCTACTAGCGCTGGCTGATGACTCGGGTCTGGAGGTGGACGTGCTGGGTGGTGAGCCGGGTCGGCTTTCAGCTCGCTATGCTGGCGTGGGTGCTTCGGATAGGGATAGAATCGATTACTTATTGGCTAAGCTTAAGGGGGTGCCCGGGGAGAAGCGTTCGGCTCGTTTCCGGTGTGTTATTGCCATCGCCACCCCTGAGGGTGAGGTAGAGCTTTGCTCTGGAGAATGCCACGGTTTTATCACCTTCAAGCCGAGGGGGGAACAGGGCTTTGGCTATGACCCGATATTCTACCTCCCCGAGCTGGATAAGACCATGGCTGAGCTATCTTTAGAAGAAAAAAACCAGGTTAGCCATCGGGGGAAGGCAGCCAGGCAGGCATGCCAGATTTTGAGGAGGAAGTATAATCTATGACCGGACTTTCTGATTCCTTTCAGCGTCCCATAAATTATCTGCGTATTTCGGTCACCGACCGCTGTAATCTGCGCTGTATCTATTGCATGCCGCCTGGTGGTGTTAGCCTGATGTCCCATGATGACATTCTTAGCTATGAGGAAATCTATACCGTAGCCCAGGCTGCCGCTGAGCTGGGGATAAATAAGATAAGAATCACCGGTGGCGAACCCCTGGCAAGGCTGGGGCTGCCCGAGCTAATCCAGATGCTGGCCAAGATAAAGGCTATCGATGACATTTCCCTGACCACCAACGGCACTTTGCTAGGTGAATATGCTGCCGAGCTAAAGCAAGCCGGACTGCGGCGGGTTAATGTCAGTCTGGATACCCTTAAACCCGACCGGTTCAGGCGCATTACCCGCAGTGAAAGTAATCTGGGGCAGGTGCTGGAGGGCATTGAGGCGGCTAGAGCGGTGGGGCTTAATCCGGCCAAGCTTAATATGGTGGTTATAGCTGGCATTAATGATGATGAGTTGCTGGATTTTGCCGCTAAAACCATCACCGAGGAGTGGCATGTTCGCTTTATTGAGCTTATGCCTTTGGCTGGTGAGGATGCCCCCGCCCCGCGGTTTATCTCCGCCAGCGAGATGAGGCAGCGGCTGGAGCAATTGGGGGAACTGGAGCCCTGCCTGCCCGGTATCGGTAATGGTCCAGCCAAGTATTTTCGCTTTCCCCAGGCCAAGGGCAGCATCGGCTTTATTACTCCTATCAGCGAGCATTTTTGCTTTCACTGTAATCGGCTGCGGCTTACCGCTGATGGTAAGCTCCGCCCTTGCCTGTTAAGTGACTACGAAATAGACCTTAAAACACCCCTGCGTGGTGGCACATCTTTGGTGGGCTTAAAACAACTGATTGAGGAGGCGGTAGCTAATAAGCCGCTGCGCCATCACCTGGCCGGGGGTCATGTGCCCACTCGCCGCCCATTCTCCCAGGTGGGAGGTTAAAAGCTTATCTATCAGGGGGTCTTAGAGGGACAAAGCCCTCGAATATAGGGAGTTAAAGAGGGACGAAATCCCTCCAAAAGTAAGCTTTTCTCTCTTCTCTGGAGGGGGGGGGCTAAGGGAGAGTTAAAGAGGCACCGCCCCTAGGGGGTGGGCTGGGTGGGGAAAAAAGAGAACTGAAAACAGGGGGGTGGGGTAAACTTAATCATGGAAGAACTAAGCCATATCGATGAGCAGGGTCGTCCCCGCATGGTGGATGTTTCGGCTAAGCCTGATACCCAGCGTGAGGCGGTGGCTAAGGGCGTGGTCAGGATGCAGGCGGCTACCCTGGACCGAATAAAGAAAGGTCAGATGGCCAAGGGGGATGTCCTGGCAGTAGCCCAGCTCGCCGGCATTATGGCCGCTAAACAGACGCCCTATTTAATACCTCTGTGCCATCCCCTCCTTATCGCCGATGTTAAGGTTGAGTTTAAGCTCGATGAAAAAAACAGCGCCGTGGAGATTGTCACCAGGGTAAAGAGCACGGGTAAGACCGGCGTGGAGATGGAGGCGCTTACCGCTACCGCCGTCGCCGCTCTGACCATCTACGATATGTGCAAGGCGGTGGATCGGGGCATGAAAATTGACAATATCCGCTTACTTAAGAAAAGTGGGGGCAAAAGCGGGACAATTACCCTTGAGTAAAAACAATTATTGGTATATACTACTCTATCACCAGTAACCTGTTTTTGGGGGTGTGCCATGAAGTTATCATGTCTTCAGGAGAAACTAAATTACGGACTGGGCGTGGTGGGGAGAGCAGTAGCTACCAGAACCACCCTCCCCATAACCAATAATGTCCTCCTGGCTACTGACCAGGGCCAGCTTAAGCTGGCGGCTACTAATCTGGAAATGGCTGTTAGCTGCTGGATTGGGGCTAAGGTGGGGGAGGAGGGGGCAATTACTGTTCCCGCCCGCCTTCTCACCGATTTTATCAGCTCCTTGCCCAACGAGAAGGTGGATATCAGCCTTTCCCCCCAGACCAAGACCCTGGGGCTTAAGTGTGCCCGATTTGAGGCCAGAATCAGCGGGGTTGACGCCAAGGACTTCCCGCCGATACCCAAGGTTGAGGAGGGTATTGCTACTAAGATTGAGGTCGAAGCCCTGCATCAGGGAATTGCTCATGTGGTGTTTGCCGCTGCTACTGAGGAGTCTCGGCCGGTGCTTACCGGTATCAATGCTGAGTTTGACGGTGATTTGCTGACGCTGGCGGCCGCTGATGGCTTTAGATTGGCGGTATATAAGCTGGCGGTTAGCGCTCCGGTTAGTCAGAAGACTGGGGTTATTATTCCGGCACGAACCCTGGCTGAGCTAAATCGGCTGGCGGCGGAGCAGGAGGAGGCGGTGGAAATAACGGTAAACCCCAATAAGGGCCAGGCGCTGTTTCGTCTGAAGGGTATCGAGCTGGTTTCCCAGCTGATTCAGGGCACCTTCCCCAATTATGCCCAGCTTATTCCCAAGAGCTACAAAACCCGAGCCGTGATTGGTGTTGCCGATTTCTTGAGAGCGACCAAGACCGCCTCTATCTTTGCCCGTGATGGCAGTGGCATTGTCCGCTTGGTGGTGGCCCCTGGTGGTGAGATGACCTCGGGCAAGGTTACAGTTTCCGCTCGGTCGGAAGAGGTTGGTGACGATGTCGGCGAGATTGATGCCAGCGTCGAGGGCGAGGAGTCTAAGATTGCCTTCAACGGTAAATATCTGACCGATGTCCTGAGTGTGCTTCATGAGGCGCAGGTAGCCCTGGAGACCACCAACCCATCAAGCCCCGGCGTTATTCGCCCGGTAGGGGTGGATAACTACGTCCACGTGGTCATGCCGATGTTTGTCCAGTGGTGACTAAATTTTTCTTGATCTGATTAGCAGTCCTGCCAATGAACGTATCTTCGGGGAGTTGCTTGCTATGGTCAATTAAATCCCCGAAGTTAATTTCGGGGTGTTTTCCCTCTAACTCTTTTACCTTTTCAGAGAAGGCGGATTCTAGCTCCTCGTCATAGTCTGATGTTAGCTCGGCATCTATAAAGCAGGTAAAGCGATAGTTGCCCGGCCAGGCCAGTATTTCAACCTGAAGTGCTTCCAGCATTGCCCGCTTTTCCTCAAGGCTGATATTGTCAGGGAAGCTATTTCGTATAGCATCGGAGAATTCAGTCAGTTTTACTGTTATTTGCTGAGTCTGAGCAGATTTTTTACGAAATTCCAGCAGTTGTTTTAATTGACGATCGTCTTCCTGTTGGCTCTGTTTGAGTTTATTAACAGCCTCAATGACATAATCCTTAGTCACTGAGTCGTGTGATAGCAGGTCATAGAGGTTCTTTTCCTTAGATGGGTACGTCTTTAGTTTGTTTCTTAGTTGCTTGACCTGTCTATCAAGCATTGGCAGAATACTGCGTTTTGAGTCGTAGTTCATGTCAGTAAACATGCTGAGAAGGGTTAAAGGGCTGGACAGTAATTTGACAAGCCGTTCCCATACAAAGCCTTCGACTTCGTCTGCTTTGATGTAACCTGCATCGCAGATTTTGCCTCTGGTGGCAGTTGGGCGTGCTCCCCGGCACTGGTAGTATTTATATTTACCGCTCAATGTTGTGCCGCCTATGGGTGAGCCGCACTTGCTGCATCTTGTGAAGCCGGTTAGCAGGTAAGGGCTGTTGGGCTTTAATGGCCGTGATTGTTTCGCATTGGTTAAGGCTACCTGGGCTTGGTTCAATATCTCCTCGGTGATGATGGGTGGTGTTATATCGGGAAGCAGAATCCAGTTTTCCTCTGGCTGGGCTTCGACTTTGTTTTTGCTGACTCGCTTGGTCTGCCCGAAGTAAGTCTTGCCTGTGTAGGAACGGTTATTTAAGACTCGCCTGACCGTCAGAGGGTGCCAGAGAGAGCCGGACTTGGTTCTAGCATCTGACTTGTTAAGCGATACTGCAATCTGATTAGTGTTGATACCATTTATAGCCATGCTGAAGATTTTCCGGACAGTTTCGGTTTCATGGTCGATAATCAGTCTTTTGCCTGTGGTCTTATCCCATTTATAATCGTACATGCCGACACCAGTACCCTGAGGCATTATGCCGCTATTAAGCTTTGCCCGTTTCCCCCGCATGGTGCGCTCCCGTATCTTTTCCGCTTCCAGCTTTGAGGCGAAGCCCTTAATGTAGTTAATCAGTTTACCAAGCTCTGAATTGTCCACGTCCTCAGTTACGGCGTCAGGCTTGACGCCGTGCTTTTCTAGTTCTTGGGTAAGTATGACGCCGTGTGTTGGGTCACGTGATAGGCGGTCAAGGCAGTAAATCACGATAACGTCAATGTCTCCGGTCCTTATAAGGTCTCGCAATTCATTGAGTTTCGGGCGGTCTAAGGTAAGCCCGGAGTGTGCTTCACTGAGTTGGTGGACAACGGCGTAGCCTTTTTGCTGGCAGTAGTCCAGGCAAGCCTCAAGCTGTGTCTGAAGGCTAGTTCCTTCCCTCTCTTGGTCTTCGGTGCTGACTCGGCAATAAAGAGCTGCTTTCATTTGGACACACTCCGACTAATTTATCCAGGTATCAGAGGGCGGTTTGCTGATTGCAGCATTTAGCTTTTTGACCATATCGGAAACGGTGCTGCATGCCCATTCCGCCGCGTCACAGTTGACCGTGTTGACCGTTCCGTTGGTGTTGCCATATTTCGTTGGAACAGGTTCTCCAAATGGCGCCTTGCGGTGAACCAAAGATTCACGAATTTTTTCCAGCTTCAAAAATGACTTAAAGGGTTCCATCCCTTTATTGGATACACTCGTAGGTTTACCGAGTTTCTTTGTTGCAAGTGCCTTAGATTGTCAAGAATGTAGAAGAACGGAGTGAGATTGCAGGAAAGTCAGACTTGTACCGTTGGACCTATGTGCATAATTATTACCTTCGCATAGACTAAATAATCTGGACATCTGGTGCACAAATCGAGCAAGTCTTGATTGGACTATTCCCATTTTTGAGAGCCTTTTTCTCTTCCACTATTGGACCGAGTGTGTTCTCCACTATGTATTTGACTATGTAGTCCGAGGTGAAATAGGAACCGGTCGCCTTTCTTTCGCCTTTATCGGTAACAAGATAGAGGTCTCCTTTGTGAACTATCTTGCTATCATCAACGCCCTTCTTCTGCTTCTGGATATCGGCTAAGGGCACAAAAACCTCCCTGCCTTTCTCTTTGACAGTGTAAAGGTCTTGGTCAGCAACCCTTAGCTTGTACTCAAGCAAACCTTCATAAATGGAGCCGAGCGAGAACCGGGCTTGGACAGCGGCAATAGAACTATTGCAGATGGACAAAAGGGTTGTAGAATTCCATGAATGGATATGCAATCGGGCAGAAGATACTGCATAAAATTCCCAATATATTATCCAGTTTTAAATTCGTTTGGTTGCACAAGCTGGCTTAATGTTCAATACAGTTGATTGCCTTGAGGATCTTTTCCGGTGTTATCGGCAGGCTGAAAACGCGTGTGCCGATGGCATCGCATATGGCATTGGCAACAGCAGCAATTACTACTCCGCGGGCTAGTTCCCCAACCTCTTTGGCACCGAAAGGACCGCTTGGCTCATATTCCTGGACACTAATTGTGTTTATCTGGGGAATATCGCGGACCCCTGGTATCTTGTAGTCGGCCAGTGTGGCAGTTGTGGCCATGCCTTGCTCAATAACGACTTCTTCAAAAAGCGCATCCCCTACCGCCATAGCTGCCTGGGACTCGAGCTGCCCCTCTACGTTCAACGGGTTTATGACAGTCCCGCAATCATCAGCCACGGTTATATTAATTTCCTTCACTTTACCGGTATCCTTATCAACCTCAACCTCGGCAATAGCGGCAGCAAATCCGTAGGCATCGGTAAAACGGCCGCTGCCTTTGGAAAGGGCAGCAGTACCCTTGATATTGCCGCCCCAGAAGGCAACTTCCGACACTGCTTTGGCAAAACCCTTGCCGATAATTGGATCGCCGCCTTTCATCTGGATACCATACTTATACAGGTCAGCATAGGATACCTTACCCTCTGACCCGGTTGAGACGTGGACACACCCCTGACTAACGGTCAGGCTGTCGGCTTCAGCCCCGAGTGCCTCAGCGGCAAAGGCCAGCAACTGCCGTTTAGCGTCAGCAGCCGCCCTCTGTACTGCCTTGCCTGAGGTAAAGATGCCGGCACTAAGCCAGTTACCAATGTCATAGGGGCACAGCTCCGAGTCTCCCGATACCACAATTATATCGTCCGCGGTCAACCCCAGTTCTTCGGCAGCAATCTGGGCCATAGCGGTATCGACACCACCACCGAATTCCGTTTGACCGGTAAACAGAGTGAATCTACCATCGGGGTTTAGCTTGATGATAGCAGCACTGCCGAAGGGATAGTTGTGAGCACCGCAGAACATACTACCGATGCCCATGCCGATACCTTTATCTGGTTGCTTGCCCCACTTCTGCTTCCAGCCGCTGGACTCTGCCGCCTGTTTTATCGCCTCAGGAAGACCATAGCTTCGTAATATATCTCCATTGGGTAGAACGTCACCCTTCTTTCTCAAGTTCTTAAGTCTTAATTCTAGGGGGTCCATCCCCAACTCCTGGGCTATCATGTCCATTTGAGATTCAACCGCGAAACTCATCTGTGGTGATGCGTGACCCCTTTTTGGCCCGGTGGGCAGCTTATTGGTATAAACCCCGATACCTTCGTGCCTGACATGGGGAATATTGTAAATGGCATGGCGAAAGACGTGGGCAAGGTATAGAGCCGTGGGTGAGCTATTGCGGTAGGCACCGGCATCATCAATGACCTTCACGTGTTGTGCCAGTATAGTGCCGTCTTTTTTCACCCCGGTCCTGATATTAACGATGAAACGGCGACTGGTATAGCAAGCCGTAAAAATTTCACTTCGAGACAGGGTTATTTTTACCGGCCTTCCCGTCTTTTTGGACAGGAAGGCAGCCAGAAACTCATAAGGGAACAGGCTAATCTTACCACCGAAAGCCCCCCCGACGTATGTCTGGTGCACCCTGACTTTACTGATGGGTACATTCAGTGTCTTGGCCAACCAGAAGCGCTTATGCTCGTAGCCCATGTGAGATAGCCAGACATCCAGCTTTCCCGAAGAGTCAAAACTGGCAAGGGCCGCATGGGGCTCCAGGGCAACGTGGGCGGTGCCGGGAATTTCAAACCTGTCCTCGCGGATGTAATCTGATTCCCGAAAACCCTGCTCAATATCACCTACCGTAATTAAGGTCTGGTTGGCTATATTGTTTACGGCGTCATAAGGCCTGGCTTCGCGAATGACACCAAAGTCCTGCCAGGCGGTGGTTGTGGTGGGGGTAATCTTGTCATGTATCCTGGGAGCACCGTCCTTCATTGCCTCTTCAGGGTCAAAGACAGAGGGGAGTTCCTCGTACTCCACCTTAATCAAGTTCAATGCCTCTTCGGCAATGTCTTCCCGGGCCGCCGCTACCGCGGCCACCTCTTCGCCGATAAACCGTACTTTATCCACAGCTAGTGGACATTGATCAGCGGGATAGCGAGGGGTATCGATAAAAGAAAACCGTACTACCCCGGTATCCCGGCCCGTAATCACCGCTTTTACCCCAGGTAAAGCTTCTGCGCTACTGGTGTCAATACTCAAAATCTTAGCGTGGGGATAGGGGCTCCTGAGGATTTTTCCGTATAGCATATTAGGTAAGGCCATATCAACGGTGAATTTCGCCTCACCGGTAGCCTTTACGCTTCCATCCACCCTGGGTATCCGTTTCCCAACTACAGAATACTCAGACATTATAGTTGTTCTCCCCTTTCACTTCCCTTGAGCCACGTCAAGAATAGCCTCAACAATCTTCTTATAGCCAGTGCAGCGGCAAAGATTGCCAGATATTGCTTCCCTTATATCCCTATCAGTTGGCAGCGGGTTATGGTCAAGCAGGGCTTTGGCTGATAAGAGCATACCGGGAGTGCAAAAACCACACTGGATAGCGCCGTGCTCAATAAATGCCTGCTGCAGTGGGTGTAAATGGCCGTTCTCGGCCATGCCCTCTACAGTTATGATATCCTTACCCCGTGCATCCAGGGCTAAAGTTAGACAGGAGAGAACAGGCTTACCGTCCATCAGCACAGTACAGGCGCCACAATCACCGAAGTCACAAGCCCTTTTGGCTCCGGTCAGCCCAAGTTCGTCTCGTAGGATATCCAGCAGTATGGCACTTGGCTCCACAGCTACTTCGAGGGATTCCCCGTTTATCTTTAGTGTGATTAGCTGTTTCATCGGGCTATCTCCTCAATCGACTGTTTGCCTAATCTTCTGCAAGACCTCGTTTACCGCACGCTTCACAAGAACCGCAGTCATCTGCCGTCGGTAATCGGCTCGCGAACGTGGCGTGGTCTCCTCAGCGGCAACTTGGGCTGCTTCCTCAATGGCACTGCTTTCAATTGCCCGCCCTCGCATAACCACCTCGGCCCTTTTGGCTCTAATCGGTGTTGGTGCCACCGAGCATAGGCCTATCTTTATATCCTCACATATGTTGCCTGTAGAGTCCGGCGTAATCAAAACGGCAACCCCTACTAGTGTTTCGTCAACCTCAGTCTTTTTAGTCAGCCAATGATAGCAACCTTCACTTCTTGGTCGTGGGGCCGGTATCTCGATTTCAGTTAAAATCTCTGAATCGCTCAGGGCTGTTTGAAACGGCCCTATGAAGAACTGATCCACGGGCACTATCCTTTTCGCTTGCTGGCTGACAAGTTTGAGCCTGGCATCCAGAACCAGCAGCGCAGGAATCGAATCTTGCGATGGGCCGGCATTGCATACATTGCCACCGATAGTGCCCATGTTCCTGACCTGAGGGGTACCGATTTTGTTAGCGGCAGTCGCCAGCAGCCTGAACTTATCATTAATGATAGGCGAACTGGCTATCGACCAGAGACGGGCTAAAGCACCGAGCCTGAGACCGCCTTTAGCACTGTAGCGTATGTAGTCCAGGCCGGGTATACTTTTCAGGTTAATCAGGTAAGTGGGACTTTGCTTTTTCCTCTTCATTGAAACGAGCAGGTCAGTGCCACCAGCTAATACTTTTGCTTTACCTCCGTATTTAGCCAGCAGGGCACAGCTCTCGCTGATAGTCTCAGGTTCCAGATAGTCAAATCTGGGCAGCCTTGGCAAGTAGTCTAAACTTGATGTTGTCATCACACACATCCTGAAGAAAATCTTATATCGTCGCCCCTAGCACCATGATATCATGAGTGGCGCGTACTTTTCGGGTGAGACGTATATCGCATCTACCGGACAGTCATACTCGCAGTAGTCGCAACACATACAGTCTTCAGGATATTTGATGATGGCCTTCTCGCCTTCCTCATCCATTCTTATTACATCCATAGGACAGCTGTTGACACATATGCCGCAGCCAGTGCATAACTCAGGGTCAATCCGCTCAATAGACATTGTAATTACCTCCCCATAATCACTTTAATTTAACTTATTTTCCACGCATGGACCTTCGTCAGCCCACTTAATAGACAATTTGGTCACTCCACAGACTCTCCAGGAAACCTCAAATCATACCTCTCTTTGTATGGCTTCGACAGGTCTGGCCACCATTCCTTTGGCACCGGTTCCTTCAAAAGCTTCATTCTGCCTTGTTCCTCTTTAATCTTTGTCCACGCCAGCCAAGGGGGGTCATCTCTTCGAGGATAGTCCTCCCGATAATGGACGCCTCTGCTCTCAGTCCTGAAGAGTGAAGACCTGAGCATCATTTCGGCGTTAAAAACCATGTTTTTAGTCTCGTGGGCCAGACGCAGCTCGTGAGCATCCTTAACCATCAATTTAGGCACGAGGTGGTCTCTTAGGAACTCAACTATTGTTAGCGCCGCCTGCAACCGCTCCCCATGCTTAATATACAAGATGAAATACGGTGTCATGGTGTTCTGAAGCAGCTGCGTCACCCACCTCGGGCTGAAGCCACCCTTGCGTTCGGCAGGGACATACACAATCTTCTTTAGCCTTGCCAGCTCTTCCTCATCTATTACTGGCTTTTCCGCCTGCAAAGCATACTCGGCAGCCCCCGCTCCAGCCCTTTTACCGGTAACAGCAGCGCCAGCAAGACCCCACCCACCCGCTGTGTGTATAGCACCGCAGGCCCTTGTACCGCAACAATCACCAGCGGCGTAAAGTCCTGGAAGGCTTGTAGTACCTTTTGTGTCAATAACCCATATGCCTGATGTTTGGGGGTCTGAATATCCCGCAGCCGAACCTCCTATAACTTGGTACTTACCACCACGGCTCACGTCCAAGCCTATCCGTTCAACCTCTACGGGATTGGCTCTTTTACGTATGTATTCCTGCATTGATGCCACGTCTTCAGGGGTAGCAGCGTCAAGGTCATAGAGTACTGGCCCCTTGCCAGCATGGACTGTAAATGCCATAGAAAGATCCATACCGGAGTGTTCTATATACTTGCCTTCGGCGTCAGTAAAATAAAAGTAGGCTGGATACAACTCTGCGTTGCTCTTCCAGGCAGGATAATTAGCTAGGTTGAAATGCGTATCGGGGAATTCCTTACCGGTTATTTCAGCACCGGCACGGTAGGCCATCCCATCCGCGTCACCGGTCAACATGGAGGTGTGGTATCCCGGTGACCTGAAGCAACTGTTACCGCCACTTATGACGGTTGCCTTCGCCTTGAAGATATATAAGTCGTAGCTTTCCGCGGGAAAGCCGATGGCTCCAACCACCTGCCCATCCTGCTTCAGCAGGTCGGTAACCGTGATTCTATCCATTATCTTAGCACCAGCCTTCTCGGCCTGTTTCCTCAGAACCGGCGCCGTTTTTCTGTGCCGCAGGGGAAGCTTCCCGAATGGTGGGGCAAGGAAAGCTGGTTGATATTTTTTTGAATATGTCACCCTCTCGTAATCGTTCATTTTGTCGATTTCTACGGGGAATTCAACGTTCCAGGCAACAAGGTCCTGGAACGTCGGCCACGACTCCTTTAACATGATCTCAGTCCACTCACGGTTGTTGATATACTCGCCCTTTATAGCAACAGCATTATGCTTTGTAAACCTTACATAGTAGTGCTCTATTTTGCCAGCTACCGGTTAGTGGGTCGCAACACTCTGGATCATCAAGAGTGAGAATATTTACGTTTGACTCCCATAGCCCGTAGAGAGAGGGTTCCTCGGCAGGCATCTCTGGGAACCACCAACTAGCCTCAGCATTTACCATGCCGCGAGGAATCTTACTGGAAACTCTGGCTTTCTGCTTTATTCTGCCTCTCCTCGTTTCAATATATATCCAGTCGCTGTCTCTAATGCCTAGTTCCCGTGCGTCCTCAGTATTAATATCCGCCAATGGGTCTGGGTGTCTCTCTCGCATACCGGTTCCCCAATGCCTGAACTCAGAATGGTGCTGAGGCATAAACCTGCCCCCGGTGTTCAATATGAGCGGATACTCTTTAGCCACCTCCGGCGTCCTGATTGGGCTCTCCGCCGGCTCTTCATAAAATGGCAAAGGGTCATAGCCCAACTTTTCCAATATGGAAGAACACAACTCAAACTTACCCGAAGGGGTAGCAAAGCCAAGCCTCTCATACTTTTTCTCCTCCAAAGGGGTGAGTAAACATCCCGCCCGAATGAATTCTTCATAAGTCATACCCAGCGGCTTTACCCGATAGGCAATATGCTCTTCAAACGTCTCCCATGGCCAATACTCTTCCTGTCCAAGCCTTATCCCAAGTTGGCGCCAGAAATAATAATCTTCTTTCCTTTCCCCCAGCGGTTGGATTGCTCTTTCACCACCGACGGCAAAATCGGCAAAATCCTCCATCGTATCAATGTAAGACCTTTCTAACCAGCTGGCTATTGGAAGTACGTAGTCAGCAAATAGAGCAGTAGGGGTCATCCAATAATCGTTGACAACATAAAGTTCTAGGTTAGGGCTCTTCATGGCTTCATAGACCAGTCTTGTGTTACCCGCCCAAATTATGGGGTTGCTTTCCCAGCTTATCATGGCGGTGATCGGATAAGGTTTACCGGTGAGAATAGCACGCCATAGCATTGATGGACTGGCTCCCATACGGTGCATTGTGGGTGCGGGAACACCATAGAATTTCTCGTATGGTCCTGCGGTCAGTTCATACCCAGCCCAAGTCATTAATTTGAATCGATCCGCCCCGAGTTGTTTTAGCCTCTGTTCCCGAGGTAGCATGTCACGCAGCTCCAGCTCAGAATCGCGAATGAACCTTTTCCCTTCCGTACCCGGGCCAATCCCAGGCATTGAGCTGCCGCCAAGAACATCTATATTGCCCGTAAGTGCCTGGCAGATCGCACATGACTGTTCGGCACGAGTTGAGTTCAAGCCTATCTGATCCGTAGCCACACCACCCACAATCCACGCTGGCTTGGTGGTGGCATACATTCTTGCCGAATCCACTATCTCGTCTACCGTTAGCCCGGTAATATTAGCAACCCTTTGCGGTGGGTACTCCTGAACACGTTCGGCTAGCTTATTGAAGCCCACCGTCCAGTTCTTGACAAAATCCCTGTCGTACAGTTGTTCGTTTATGATAACATTCGCCCAAGCCAAGGCTAAGGCAACATCAGTACCTGGCCTTAGTTGCAGATGGATATCAGCAATTTCAGCCATTTTGGTAACCCGGGGGTCAACCACGATGATGCGTAGCGGCCTCTTTCGCCGCCGCTGCATAATCCAGGCTGAAGCCCTAGGTATCGAGTCTGTCGAGTTATTGCCCCAAGCCACTATACAGTTGGTATTTTCGATAGAAGCGTACTTGGGGGTAAGGCCCTTATCGCAAACACGCCACCCGGCAATGGCCTGACCAATTGAATACCGGTTTAATCCACAGATAGTCCCGGGGTGGAAAACATTGTGGGGATTCCCAAACAGGTAACAAAAGCGAGACCGCATCCAGAAAAGGGTGCCCCTGAGGGTGCCTTCAGTGCAGGCGAGAGTCTCAGGTCCAAATTTTTCTTTTAATTCGTTGAGTTTTTTGGCTATTTCATCCAATGCCTGATCCCAAGTTACCCTCTGCCACTTGCCTTCACCTTTCTCACCGGCTCGTTTTAGCGGATACTTAAGCTGGTCAGGGTGATACAGCCACTTAATGGCATATTTGATCCTTTCGCAGATAAAGCCACGGCTTATTGGGTGCTCCGGGTTTCCCGTTATCTTTACTATTTGCCCGTCTTTGACATGTACCAATACGCCGCAGTTTCCTGCGCAAAATGTACAAATTACCCTCTTTAATTCTGTTCCGCGGTCCACTTTGCAGTATCCCCTTCCTTAGATTGTTCGGAAGGTTGATGGTAACCTCGAGTTTGACCCCTTGCCCGAATACACCTGCATATCGTCAGCAACCTTGCGGCAATGTGCCGACTGACATCATAAGCTACTCAAAGATTGCGGTCAAGTCCCCAAATCTCTAGGGAATAAAAGATGGCTGATATTATTATCTGCTCTATCAGATTGGTAGTTCATTGCACACGCTTTCACGTAGTTGTCAGCACCTTACATAGATGTGGTTCCTTGGACATAGAGGTAACAAACAGCCATTAAGTGCAATGATGAATCACCGAAGCCCCAGAATCAGTATAGCCTCTGCCCAGTGAATTTCTTATCGGTGGGGACAGAGCCTGACCTGGTAGCCCCGAAGGGGAAGTACTTGATGGTTCCTAGTTCATTCCCAGAGCTGTCGGTCATTACTGATGTGCTGGTAAGGTGGTCTTGATGGATGTAGCTCAACTCGGTGCCCTTGCGCATGGCCACCAGTCTTCCCTCATGGAAGTAATAGGTGGTCACTTCACCGGTGGTCAGGTTCTTCTCGTAGTATTTATTCACATAGGGAATTGTCTCTCCGCCTTCGGTCTTCTTGACGCGGTTGCCGTCGCCGTCGTAGACAAAGGTGCTGGGATTGGCTCCTAAACTGGTTGATGAACTGGTTCCCATCATTAAAAACATTAATCAAAGCGGTGTCGGCGTTCTTTTGGTAGAACAAAATGTTCCCTTAGCCCTCCAGGTAGCCGAGAGGGCTTATGCACTACAAGTTGGCAAAGTAATTCTAGAGGGGAACATCGATGAATTTAAAGGTAGCGAGATTGTCAAGAGAGCATACCTGGGAGGATAAACCACAGGCCAAGGCGAGGACCAATACCACTAGAGCAGAGTAAGGGGATGACCTACAAGTTTACTATCGAGGTTTATGTCGTTGAGCTCGAGATTTGCCATTTCAGCGGCTATGTATTCCTTGCCTTCTGTTAAGTGCTATGCTCACACTTAGAAATAGTGTATCAACTCTCATATTTTTCTGTATTTATAGACGCGTCTTCAGCTGCGGTAGGATACTGGTCGTTTAATGCTACTACTACGAGCAAATAGGGTCTATCGACTCTTTTATGAATCATCGGACAATGGGGCAATCCCTTTGGGATGAAGATTGACGTAGTGGTGTTGATTGTATGTTTTTCATCACCGAGCTGCACCTCGACCTCTGCTCCCAGGTCATGAGGGTTGTTTGGATCAGTACCGATAAAATTAAGGACTTCGTCGAAGTCATGTGTATGAGTCCATTCCACAGGGTCAGGCTCGGGAATCTGAAACCGCCAACCTATATCGATAAATAGCGGCGTGCCTTTCACTAGGTCGCTGTCTAGGTATATTTCATCAGGGAAAGTCACCCCTTTGACCTCTTTTATCGGATGATAGGCAACATTGACCACCTTGGGACTTCTGATGATATATTTCCCGTATTTACTCTCTGCCATTTACTTGTTTCTCCCTTCTTCCCGTCACATCATTTTGCCCGGAAGCCAGGTGGCCAGCGCCGGGAAGAGCATGGTGATAACCAGAACTAGCAATTGTATAGCTACAAATGGGGGGACTGAGCGCCAGATGTCTGCTGTAGTTACTTCTGGTGGGGCAATGCCCTTCATCATAATCAGACACCAGCCGAAAGGGGGTGTCATGTAGGCTACCTGCATATTGAGGATAAAGACGATGGCAAACCATGTCGGGTCGAAGCCCAGCGAGATGGCTATGGACATGAATATCGGGGCGCAGATAATTATGATGGCGAAGTCGTCCATAAACATGCCGAAGATGAGCAGGATGACTTGCATAGCTATGAGGATGAACCACCGGTTAACCTCCATACCCATAATCGTACCCTCCAGCATTCCCTGGGCACCGGCGGTGGCATACACATTGCCGAAGAGGGTGGCGGCAACCAGTATTACCATGACCATACCGACAACCTTGAAGGTTTCCATACATGACGACGAGATTACCTTCCAGTTGAACTTGCCGTAGCCGATGCAGCAGAGCAGGGCGCCGAAGGCGCCGACCCCGGCGGCATGCGATGGTGTCGCAATACCGCTGAAGATCGAGCCCAGGATGAGGACAATCAGCAGGACCGGGACGATGACCTCCCGGAGCGATATCCACCTTATCCGCCAGGTTACCTTCTCATCCAGTGGGGGACCACCATAGGTCGGCTGGAAGCGGCTCCTGACCAGTATGTAAACGATGTACAGGCCGGCGCAGATGAAACCGGGGATGAGGCCGCCGGCGAAGAGCTTGCCTATGCTGACCTCCCGGATAATGGAGGCCATGATAATCATCATCAGGCTGGGCGGGATGATATCCCCCAGGATGCCGCCGGCCATGACGCTGCCCAGGGACAGGGACTTGCTGTATCCGCGCTTGAGCATAGCCGGCACGGCGACGAGCCCCATGGTAACTAGGCCGGGAGTGAAGCCGCTGCACATGGCCAGGATAACGCATACTATCATGGAGACCACTGCCAGGCCGCCCCGGACCCGGGATAACCAGTAGCTGAGGGCGGTAAACAGGCGGTCGGCTACGCCGGAATGGACCAGCAGATTCCCCATGAGCACGAAGAGGGGTATGGCTATAAAGGCGTCGTTGGTTATTATTCTGTAGGTGGTAATGCCCACCACCCCGAGTCTGCCAAAGCCATCTATCAGAATGGAAACAATAATGCTGATAACACCCAGGGCGACGAAAATACGCACCCCCAGGGCCAGCAGTACCAGAAGCCCGCCGAATAATATTATGGTAGCCAGTTCTGCGCTCATTCGTTCACTACTAAACTACCAGCTTCTAGCATTTCTGCGGGCTTTTTCTTCCGGAAGAAGGAAGATATACCCTGCAAAAGGAGAAGGATGGAAACCAACGGTATGAAGGACTTGAAGATGTACAAGGGAATTTTGGGAGTCCCGAAGGTAACCTCCTTGAGGGCTATAGATGTAAGCGCCAGCTCGCCGCTCTGCCAGATAATTACTCCCATGAGGAAGATGAAGGCGGCCAGGTCAACCAGCCTGGCGTAAAACTGCCATCTGGGGGATAAACGGATATAGAAGATTTCAACCCGCATGTGCCGGCTGATGAGCATGGCGTAGGCCGAGGCGAAGAGGATGAAGACGCCGAATACCTGCCGGTTTACCTGTATGCCCCAGTTGTGGGTAATGTTAAGGTTTTTGCAGACGACGGCGATGGTCACCAGGAGCATCAGGACCAGGGCCAGCAGGCTGACAACCTTGCCTGATTTTTCACTAGAAATATCAATATATTTGAAGAAAGTGTTGAATATAGCTTTTAACCTGTTACCCATCAATATGACCATCTATGTGAGGTTAAACCCCATATTCCGTAATAATGTTATACTTAAATCTGCGATACAGGGATAGCACCTTTGACTTCGGTACTATCCCTGTATCCAGAGGATTCGCATCCACCAATTCTAGCAAATGTTAATTTTACCTTGCCTAGTCAACTCCGCGCCAGGCCCTTACCAGCGCCACTGCCTCAGCGCAAGCCGCATCCCAAGTAGCTACCTCGTCCCAGAGGGCGAAGCCGACCTCCTGGTGGTGCGCTAGGACGGCATCACTCATCCAGACCTCGATAACCGTTCCGTCGGCTACCATAACCATGACATCCTTCATAGCCTGCTCGTAGTCAAGCAGCAGCTTGTCCCAGTACTCCTTGCCGGCCTTGGCCAGCGCCTCCTGATGGGCTGCGGACAGGCTGTTCCAGACGTCCAGGTTGACCACTATGTGGCCGATGGCATGGTCATTCTCCTCACCGTGTACCCAGTAAGGGGCGACCTCTTCAAAGCCCATGCCTGTGTAGGCACTGACATCCCAGATGTGGGCGTCAAGACCGCCTGTCTGGAGCTGGGTGTAAGCGTCCGGAGGCGGCATGTCAACACCGGTCATACCCATATTGTTGTGCCACTCCATCCACAGGCCATCGGTCCTGATTGTCAGACCCTGGATGTCGTCCACGGTTCCCTGGAAGGCATTGGCGCCCGCCTCGGTGGCTACCAGGAAGGGAACCGGGCCGTAGCTATGTATATCCAGAAAGTAGACGCCCTGCTTCTCGTACTCGGCGCGCAGGATGTCTATCAGGCCATCTTCAAAGAAGAAGCGGCGTATCTCGTTAGCCTTGTCGATAAAGGTGTCCTCCTCGGGGATAAGGTATGAGTAGGGCAGGCTGAACTCAACACCGCCAATCCAGAGACCGCGGCCTATCCAGAAGCCGCCGTTGTCCATACCCATATCCAGCGTACCGGCGACTACGGCGTCGGGTACTTCAAACATGCCCACGATTTCAGGCTCGGCAAAGACCTCAACCTTGAGCGTGCCGTTGCTGAACCTATCGGCGGCATCGGCAAAGTAGGCCAACCCTTCCATGGAGAGGTCGCCACGCGGATAGGCGCTCTGTATTCTGAGGGTGACAAGTTCTGGTTCTTCCTCTTCACAGGCAACAGCAAACAAAGGCACTGCAATCAACGTCAAAATCAACAAACCAATGATTAGTTTCTTTTTCATTTATTCCTCCTTTCCTTAGAAGATTTCAAACCACACTACCCACCACCAATCGGTCTTCCTTTACATAGAAGTATCCTCCTTAAAATTTTTATTTAAAAGCTTACTGGGTAAGCTGTTAGTATTATTGACACCCCGGGCATTATGGTACAGATTGTAAAGCTTTTACTTTATTTTATTAATATGAATTCCGTCAGAGCTTTTCTGTTACTGAAAGCAGCGTCTGCAAGCTTAGACCTACTGTGGACTATGAAATCTTGTCCCATGACCTCTACCGCATGTTTTCTCTTGTGCAAGTCTAACAATTATACACCCCGATTTCACCTTCAGACAATACTACATTTGACCCGGGTTTTAGTTTTGCCAAATCTGTTGTTGCAAATGCTATCATCGAAAACACGTAATGTCAAGTCTTTCATCGCCCAAGATATTACGAATATCGCAAGCAAAAGTGCGCCTACCATCGATATCGTGAAGAAATGTTTGGAAAACGAGGAAATTCTTGTGTTCGAAGGTCAAGCTAAACGAAATTAGATTAAATTGAGAGTGCCGACGGGTACCTTCCTTACGCTTTTGGAAATGGATATTAATTGGTTAAAATGATGTCCAGAATTTTATCTAGTGGCAGGCCAGCTAATGCTTTTTATCCAACCAGTTCGTTCACCAGCTCCCCAAATACCTTATTATGAAGGTCGACATCCTCAACCGTGGTTGCCAGCGAGACCAGTACCATACTATGAAACGGTGTGAGCAAGATGCCACGGTTGGCGAAAAATACATGGACTAACCTGTCCAGATCATCGTCAAAAGCAGCCTCGGACTCGGCTCCATTCTTTGGGGGGACTCGGCAGAAGCGGTACTCCGCCCGGCAGCCAAGACGATTCACGTGCCATGGCAGGCCGGCATCTCTTATTATTTTATCAACACCACTGGCTAACCGCTCAGCTATAGGAATCATCCGATCATAAGCCGATTGGGTTAATACGTTCTCTAGCGTTGCCCTTATTGCGGCAGTTTGCAGCATAGTGCCGGACAACGTTCCTCCAACTCCCAAGCCAAAGCACGGCCCCGTCTGGAGCTTGTCAGCGAGCTCTTGGGTAAGGCCCATGGCGGCGGCAGGCAGACCACCGGCAATCGGCTTGCCAATGGTGAAAAAGTCTGGCTCAAGGTTCCAGATACGGGTAAGTCCTCCCGGTCCACTGGAGATGGTATGTGTTTCGTCTATAATCAGCAGGGTGCCGAAACGGCGCGTCGTCTCCCGCAACGCCTCATGGTAGCCTGGCTCAGGAAAGATTATACCCGCATTTGTCATTGCTGGTTCACACAGCACGCAGGCAATATCCCGAGGAGACAATGCTTCCTCTAACGCATCAAGGTCATTGAACTGGACTACCCGTGATGCCGGGTTGGGCAAAGGGCCGACAATATCTCTTCTTTGTGCCCTCCAAGGCCCGTCCCGGACGCTGACTAGCGCCTCATCCACACTACCATGGTAGCAACCATCAAATACCAGAACTATGTTCCGCTTGCTAACCCGGCGGGCCATTCTAATTGCGAATCTATTGGCATCAGTAGCCGTGGTATATATCTGCCAGTATGGCAGTCCAAAACGGCGTGCCAGTTCCTCTCCCACCCAAATGGAGTCTTCTGAGGGAAGCATACAAGTCATGCCTTTGTATACCTGCTTGGCGATTGCACCAGCTGTGGCTGTTGGTGAGTGTCCTGTCAGCGCTCCGGAGTCCCCCAGACACAGGTCTACGTAGGTATGACCGTCAACGTCAGTCAAACGAGCTTCCTTAGCCTCCTTCACAAAAACAGGGAAAGAACCCGGCCACTCCGTCATCCAGCTCATGGGAACGCCTCTAAAAAGCGAGCCCTTTGCCTTTTCAAATAATGCCCGTGACTTCGGTCGCTCGGCAACGTAGCGTGACTCCTCACGCTCTATCAATGTCTTGATTCTCGAGCGGTCAATGGTTGTCATGTTACTCACCCCCTACTTGGTCTAGTTAACAGTGAAGGATTTAGTAAGCACAGATATACACTTTCCCCTCACTAATTGTCAAGCCAATGTATCCGTCCAGTGCCTGAATTCCAGATAATGTTTGGTTGACATTTCTTTGGGGTATGGAGATTCTGTGGAATGAAGACCAGGTTAAGGAGAATATATGATTCCTCATTGCACATCAGTTTACTTTTCCTATATTATGGGTGCAATCAAACCGGCGTCAGTAGTAAATCAAACTGATTGTTGGCAGTAATGCTAACCAAAATATAAAACAGGGGGTGAGTAATGCTTAAGGAATATAGTCTTGACGGTAAGACGGCTATTGTAACTGGGGCGGGGAGGGGTATTGGTAAAGGTATCGCCTTGACTCTTGCTGAGGCTGGGGTAGACGTTACTGTCGCTGCTCGTACCGTGGAGCAGATAGAACAGACAGCCGAGGAAATCCGCAAGCTGGGACGAAGAGCACTGGTTGTACCGGCAGATGTAACCAAAAAAGACCAGGTGGAAAATGTAGTCGAGCAAACTATTTCACATTTTGGAAAGATTGATATCCTGGTAAACAATGCTGGTATGGTTCTGCTAAAGCCTGTTGCTTTTGTCCCCGGGATGAAGCTGGAGGGATGGTATGTAGCCGATAGTTGGGATACTCCACTCACTGAGGAGGAATGGCACCAAGTTCTCAACACCAATTTAACTAGTGCCTTTCTCTTTGCCCAAGCAGTCGCACCTCATATGCTCAGACAGAAGAAAGGCAAAATCATCAATATCAGCTCTAACAGTGCTGACCTGGCGCCACCCTATTTTTCGGCATACTGTGCCAGTAAAGCCGGGCTGAGCATGTTCACCCGATGCCTGGCTATAGAGTGGGCCCCTTACAATGTGTGCGTCAATGCTATTGGTCCCGGTAGTGTGCTTACTGAGCTGAGTGCGCCGGTGCTTAGCGACCCTGAGAGAAAAAAGTTTATACTGGAAAGGATTCCCATAGGACGAGTGGGAGAAACTCGAGAAATAGGACTGTTGGTAGTCTATCTTGCTTCAGACGCCTCCAATTGGGTGACAGGACAGACCTTTTATATAGATGGAGGTCAATTATCCCGCGGCAATGGCTTTTAATCTTATATCTGTGCTGGGTGGCTACGTAACCAAGAGTGGCAGGAAAACCCGGGATTTGAAGGCTTTAATCGGGGGCTATGGGACCCGGCTTTTCAGCCCTTGGCCGAGAAATTCTATGGATTAGTTTACCCTAAGCTTAAGGATGGATACGCTCTCAAAGATATGTCTTCCCACGATGCTGCCTGGCATATAGAAATTGGATTTGGCCACGGCACTGTGAATCATGACTGGGGGATGTATGCAATGGTAAGCAGCAGCAACTTAGCCTGTTAACTGGGCGTATTTTTGTCTCAGTTTAGGTTTTTCTATCTTACCGGTGGGATTTCGGGGTACTCTGTCAAATATGATGCGCCTGGGGCGCTTGTACCGGGGCAAATTCTGTTCGCAGAACTGATTTACCTCTTCTTCAGTCAGGGTCTCACCTGGCTTGGGGTCAATTACCGCAGCAGCTATCTCACCTAGCCTTTCGTCTGGAATTCCAATTACACCCACGTCATAAATCTTTGGATGACTGTGCAGCACGCTCTCCAGTTCCACGGGATAGATATTCTCTCCGCCACTAATGACTACATCCTTCTTTCTATCAACAATGTAGATAAATCCCTTACCATCCATCCTAGCTATATCGCCAGTATATAGCCAGCCATTCTTGATAGTTTCCGCCGTTTTTTCCGGGTTCTTGTAGTATTCTTTCATAACCCCGTTGCCCTTGACAACTAGTTCGCCAACCTCTCCTTGAGCCACGTCTTCACCCTTCTCATTTACGATCCGTGCCTCCCAGTTAAAACTAGCCTTTCCAATAGCACCTACTTTATGTTCATTTTCCATACCAAGGTGAACGCATCCTGGCCCTGTGGCCTCACCAAGCCCATAATCAGTGTCATACTGCATATTCGGGAAATATTCTCTCCAACGCTTGATTAGACTGGCAGGGACAGGTTGCGCTCCTGAGTGCATGAGGCGCCAGCAGCTCAAATCATAATCTTCCTTCTTTAGCTCTCCCCTATCCAGCGCTGCGAGAATATCCTGTATCCATGGCACCAGCACCATAGCTTTTGTTGCCCTCTCCTTATGGACGGCTTCAAATATATTTTGAGGAGTTATTCTTTCACACAGCAATGTAGCTCGCCCACCTACAACTAAACTGCCAAACCAGTGCATTTTGCCACCAGTATGATACAAGGGTTGAAGCAGGAGGAAATTATCGCTATGCCTTATACAGTGATTATAGTTCTCAGTTATAGCGGCACATTCCATGTTTTTGTGGGTAAGCAGTAAGGGCTTTGGTGCTCCAGTGGTGCCCGAGGTAAAGTAAAGACCACATCCCTCTTCATCGTTTAACTCTACCTCTGCAGGTTTAGAGGAGGATTTGCCTATTATATCTTCAAAGTCCTCCATATCCTTAGGCAGGTTTTGACCGACAAAGATGTAGTCCTTTATCGTAGGTAGCTGGGAGCGAATAGCTTCTACTCTTTCGGTGAATTCTTCACCCAAAATCATTACCTTGGCTTCGGCTATATCGGCACAATATTTAATGTCGCTACTGGTGAACCTGAAGTTAAGTGGAACTGCCCAAGCCCCGGTTCTGATGATACCAAAATAAGCCTCAAGCCAGTTTATAGAATTCATCATCCAGTGGATGACTTTATCGCCTTTCCTAACCCCCCTGTCTATGAGGGCATTGGCTACCTTGTTTACCCTTTCATCGAACTCTCTCCAGGTGATTTCCTTTCTTACCCCGGCACTTGGTCTTAGCTCAATAAGCGCCGGGTCATCAGAATACATCTTGGCATTTCTGGCCAGCATCTCTGCTATGGTCATTTATCAACTTACCTTCTACACGAATAGTCAGACCGATAGCTCCAACAATAATCAATCCCCTTTTCCACCATAGGCTTGCTCGTTATTTTAACCCATTTCTGCTATGCCATGTACAATCGCTTTAATGCTTTTCATTTCTGGTTCCTATGTTTATAGGTCGCTAGTCAGTTCATCCAGCCCCAGCTCAATCAGTGTCTGCCGGTAGGGTTTACCACTCTTCAGGTCCCATCCCATTGCTGCAAAATAGCTATTCTTCAAAGAATCAAAATCAATCTTAACTCCAGTGGATGGCCCAACTGATTGCGGTAACATAACCCTTTCAGGCAGCTTAAACTCCTCAGGCGACAAGCCTTCACGCGCATTAAAGGCCTGTCTTAAGGTCAGAATCCTCCGCCCCGCCTTTAGCCCTTCTTCCCAATCAAAATCCCATCCCGTCACCGGAGCAATTAGCTCGGCAACTGGAACCGCAAAGGCTACCGTATATAAAGCACAAAGCCCACTGGAACTGAGCAACTGGTAATATGCTGCCCCGGTGGCATACATCGGCCCCTTACCCTCATAATCACCATAGATAGCCAGTTTCGGTGACTGCAGCAAAGGGTCAGAGCCTAAGGGAACACCCTGCTCAAGTAAATTCGTGCCCTCGGTGTTCATATGGGAAGCTGGTTGGGCGTCTGACATAATACTAGTACCTAAGGCAGGAGAGTTCCTTGGGTCATGGTAGGGTAATCGCTGACCGTGGACATGCATGGCATATTTTTCAGACCCCTTACCTATGCGTTCGGCAGCCTTCTCCGCTCCGTCGGCCAAAACAGCCCCGAACCCTTCACGCTTGGCCATCTTCTCCGTTAAGGCAACAACCGCTTCACCGTTACCCCAGGCAAGCTCAATACCATCAGTATCTTCCTTGGTAATCAGGCCATTCTCATAGCATTCCATAGCAAAAGCAATCACATTACCGACAGCCATAGTATCTAAACCGTAGAGATTGCATATTTCGTTAGCCTTGATTACCGCCTCCACACTATCATTCAGGCAGAGCGCACCCAGAGCCGCCAGTGTTTCGTATTCAGGTCGGCGTATCCCGCCTTTGGTAGCAAACGGCCCCTCTTTTACCTCAATAATAGCCCCACACCTTACCGGGCAGGCGTGGCACCCGTAGCTTTTGAGTTTGTATTTATCCATGTTGGCACTATCGAGATTTACACATGTGGGCATAGATTCGGTGCCGGTAGAATTCCAGTTTTTGGTGGGGCAGTCACCGATACTCAGTAAGAAGCTGGTGCCGCCTCCGGTGCCGGCAGCGGTTAGTCCCTGCTGGAACTTGCTATTTTTCAGCTTCTTAAGGTAGTCTGCCCTGGCCAGCTTAAACTTCTCCGGTTGGGCTACCGGTATATTCTTCTTACCACCCCGCACGGCTACGGCCTTCAATCGCTTGGAACCCATCACCGCGCCCACTCCGGAGCGAGCCGCAATTCTCTCTCTCTCATTGACTATGCCTGATATCAAAGAACAGGCTTCACCCGCAGGCCCAATGCAAGCAACCCTTACCTGAGGCTTGCCCAGCTCCTGTTGCAGTATGTCATCAGTCTCATTGGCATCTTTGCCCCACAGATGCGCAGCATCTCTTAGTTCCGCCTTACCCCCGGACAGCAACAGATAAGCGGGCTTGGGGGAAATGCCAGAGATAAAGATGGCATCATAGCCAGCCCATTTCAGCTCAGGCCCCCAGAAGCCGCCCGAATTTGAATCAGCCCACGCCCCGGTCAGCGGCGATTTGGCGACCACGGTCAACCTTCCACTCCCAGGTGTTGGCGTGCCGGTTAGTGGCCCAGTAACGAAACCCAGCACATTTTCTGGTCCCAACGGATCTGCCTTGGGCTTTATATGCTCGTAAAGGATTCTAACCCCCAGCCCAGTACCCCCAATAAAATCACGATAAAGGCTTTCTGGTGGTGGTTCTTCTCTCATAGACCCTGTTGTCAGGTCAACAAATAATATCTTGCCGGTATAACCACCTAGCATTGTGCTCACCTCTCTTTTTAAGAAATCAACGGTGTACAGATTCCGACACCAAACTGAGTTGCATAAGAATCATTAGACCAAGCAGGTTGCTGCACAATCCAGCTCCTCTCGTATCTGAGCACTAGATGTTACTCAGACTCTTAAATTACTTGGCGGCAGATTCCACATCTTTGATAACACTCAATAGAATATCTGTCGCCTTTTCCAGATACTCTTTCGTTATGGTCAAAGGCGGCATAAAACGCACCACCGTGTGGTAACGCCCGCAGGGAACCGCTATCACGCCACGATTAAGAAGTCCAGGCAGAATCTTGCCCATTATCTCAGTGGGAAAATCAAGGGGTTCCTTAGTTTCTTTGTCTCTAACCAGCTCAACGCCAATGAATAAACCTCGGCCACGGACATCGCCAATGATTCTAGTTTCCTTCGCCTCTCCCCGAAGCCTGGCTATTGTCTCTTCGCCTAACTTGGCTGCCCTGCCCATCAAATCGTAGTTCTTGTCGGTCAGGATATCAATATTGGTCATACAGACTGCTGCTGAAAGGGCGTTGCCAGCAAAGGTGCCGGGCTGGGAAGCCGGCACCAGTTTATCGGCAAAATCGGCTCTAAAGGTAAGACCAGCCATGGGGAGGTCGCCACCCATGCCCTTGCCCCACGTCAGCATGTCGGGTACGACATCGCTATGCTCGATAGACCACATTTTGCCGCTGCGTCCTGCTCCTGCCTGAACCTCATCAGCAATGAATAGAGCACCGTGCTTTTCGCAGGCTTTCTTCAATATCTCCATATAACCCGGTGGTGGCACTAAATAGCCACCTTCTCCCTGTTGCGGCTCGACAATGAGGGCGGCTACGTCATCAGCCGCGGTATAAGGAGTATTGAGCACATAGTCAACATATTTGGCACACTGCAGGTCACAGCTGGGATACTCCAAGCCAAAGCAGCAGCGATAGCAATAGGCATAGGGCACGTGTATAACATAGGGCATGAGAGGTCCAAAACCGTGGTGGTAGTGGTCTCCAGTGGTTAGCGCTCCCGAACCAGACCACACACCGTGGTAGGCACCGTGAAAGGCTACAATTTGTGCTCTCCCCGTTATATGACGAGCAAACTTTATGGCTGTTTCCACCGCCCCGCTGCCGCTCTGGGTAAAGTAACTAACGCAATTACCGCGCAGGCCCTCGGGCATGATGCCGGATATCTTCTTGGCCAGTTCGGCACGACGGGTATTAACTGCCTCGGCGGCATGCATCAACTTTCCCAGCTGTTCCTCTATGGCTTTAATTACTCTGGGATGCCTTCGCCCTACAGCATTTACCGCAACCCCTGCTGCCATATCAATGAAAATGTTACCATCGGGGTCCTTTACCGTGGCACCCATGCCCTCATCAAAAACGGGGGGAGCCGCACCTCCGGGACGAACTAGTGACTCATACTTAGGTACGTCACTAATTATCTTCTGGCTCTTGGGGCCGGGAATCTTGGTCACAATCTTCGGTGCATCGGGATACGATAGCTTCGCCAATTCCTCTTCTGAAATCATGCTTTTACCTCCTCTTACGTAAGTATAGGACAAGTTTTTGTCGACCGATTATGCTCTGGTTAAAGTTGCTAAAAGCCTCTTTTGCATTATTTAATCAAATGCTCTCATCACCATTCTATTATAATTGTTGCCGATAAACATCAGAAAGTCTCAAGTAGAGTATACTGTAATCCCAGCGATTCAGCTACCGCTTTATTGGTCAGTTTTCCCATAAACACATTAAGCCCTTTCCTCAATGCATTATCAGAAAGTAATGTTTCTTTATAACCCAAATCCGCTAGCTTTAGGGCATAGGGAAGAGTGGCATTGGTTAAAGCAAAGGTTGAAGTCCGGGCAACAGCGCTGGGCATATTGGTAAGACAACAAAGGATTACACCATCCACGGTAAAGGTTGGCCTATCGAAGGTAGTAGGAACAGCACCCTCAACACAACCCCCCTGGTCAATAGCTACATCTACAATTACAGAGCCCTTTCTCATCTTGGCAGTCATACCCCTGGTGACTAAGCATGGTGCCCTAGCTCCCGGCATCAATACAGCCCCTATAACCAAATCCGCATCAACCACAGAAACTTCGATGTTGTCGATATTTGATGCAAGAGTAATAGCCCTGCCATCAAGGATATCATCTAAGTATCTTAATCTGTCAAGATTTGTATCCAAAATAGTTACTTTGGCACCCATGCCTAAGGCAATTTTGGCTGCGTTGGTGCCCACAGTCCCGCCACCAATGATAGCAACGTTGCCGGGATTAGTGCCTGGAACTCCACCCAGTAAAACTCCGCTACCACCGTTCTCCTTTTGCAGATAATGGCAGCCAAGTTGAATGGACATCTTCCCAGCAATCTCACTCATAGGAGTTAACAAGGGTAGAGAGCCATCTTCCAATTGGACTGTCTCATAGGCAATTCCAATCACTTTCCGTCTTAGCAACGCCTTAGTGAGCTCTAATGCCGGTGCCAGATGTAAAAAGGCATACAATATCTGCCCTTCACTCAACAGGTCGTATTCTTGGGGGAGAGGTTCTTTCACCTTTATTATCAGCTCAGCTTCTTTGTAAATATCACTGGGGGACTGTCTAATCACCGCTCCCGCCTCAAGATACTCTTCATCAGATATACCACTTCCCTCACCAGCCGACTTTTCAACAATGACCTTATGAGTGTTCTCAACCAAAGCTCTCGCCCCAGCTGGAACTAATGATACTCTATATTCATTGTTCTTTATCTCTCGTGGAACGCCAATAATCATGCCTTTTCTCTTCCTTCTTTATAATCCTTCGATTAAACCATGTCAGCCTGTTCACTCAGACTCCTATATACCTACTGCAAGCGAAGCACGGCCTATCTCCCAACTGTCTTACGATATAAGTAGTATAATTGGAAGATTATCACGGCAACTGCGCAGTGTCAAGTTTTTTGTTGCCCAAAATTTTACGAAAAGCGTAATATGCTGACGCAGACACTATCAATTTGATATATAATGCCTAAAAATCAAAAGGTTTTTTGTACTCGGAAGATCATAATTAGAGGAAAAACCATAGTTAAAACAAATTACTTTAACTGGCATTAGTATTGTTTGTTTCCTTGGCAGCTTCAAAAATGGATGACTATATGTTAAAATGCTGCTTAAGTAATTATTCAGTGGAGACACAAATGCTGGACAAAATTAATCAAAAACTCATAGGAGACACAAATGCTGGACAAAATTAATCAAAAACTCATACAAGAATTACAGAACAATGGGAGACGGAGTTATACAGAGCTGGCCCAGATGCTGGGGGTAACTGAGGGTACTATACGGAAGAGAGTAAAAGACTTGCAGAAGCATAATGTCATAAAAATAAGAGCCGTAGTAGATCCTACCAAAATTGGCTATAATTTCGTAAGCATCATGGCCCTCCAAGTTAGGGTGGCCGAGCTACGTCAAGTTGGGGAGATGCTGGCTCAAAAACCAAACATATACTACTTGGCCTTTGTTACCGGGCGCTATGACCTGCTCGCCTTAATTATAGCCCGAACACCAGAGGAACTGTCCGATTTTATTAAAGAGCACATCTCCAGCATCCCAAGCATTATCAGAACTGAGACCTTCGTTAATCTGGAAGTTATTAAAAGCCCATGGATAACATCGTGGGACATTACTCAACTCATCGGTGGTACTGGCCAAAATGGCCTGAGCGCGACGCACAACTGAGGTTGTTTAACCGAGGGGACTGACTTACAAATGAACCGTATGAAGATTCATGACATTCCCATCGAACTGCGTGTAGAGCATCCTGAGAATAGTAACTTCATGAACGCAGAGATGGCCAAAGAAAACATACTCCTTGGATTCTGTACTGTTACAAATCCACAGGCACTGGCCTGTGGATTTGTCTATGTAGGTCCCGGTCAGGCGAAGACTACTTGTTCGAAGACACAGCACCGATGTTCAGATTTAGGCAGACGTGTACCGGGGCATTTACCGATACGGGTGTGGACTGACCTGAACATCCTATCAAAGCTACTCATATTACACAAATAGCCATTTAGTTTAATAGTGGCCGCTGACGCAAACGTCGATGTGCTCTTTCCAAATCCGCCGGCTGGGCTATTTTTTATATGGATAGTCCTCAAGATAATTCTTGATTGTGGCCTTAGACACGCCCATTATCCTGGCTATCTGCCCATTTGATAACCCTTGCCGTTTGAGCTCCTTTGCTCTTTCAATTCGCTGGCTCAAAGGCGTTTTCTTAGGTGCTCTAGCTATCACCTCTCCTCCGATAGCAAATATATGAGTCAGCTTTTCAGTCCAGAATGTTGGTAGTGAGTTTTCTATTAACCCCATAAAGTCGGTATCCGGGGAATAAATATAAGCCCACTTCCTTTTCTCGCCAGTGATAGTGGTAAAGGCTTGGTGAGCATTAGCTGCAATCTTGTTTAGTTCCCGCCTATCAAACTCAAGTTGGAGTATGCCCAAGTCTTTAAATATCACTACGTTGGCTGAGCTAGCAATATTTCTATCTACTTGCCTAGCTTCTTGGGTAACGAAGATAAGCGTCTGCTCCCGTTGCCGACTTAGGTTGAGAATCTGCGACATCTGAATGCTGGCAGCGGCCATACTGCGCCTGGCGTGATAGGATATGTAGCCCTCATCCACTAGGACTATAGATTTGGGTGGCACATCTTCCAAACCAGCAGCCATCCCTATGTAAGCGGGTAGTAGTTTTTGGGTATCTTTAGTCAAGGCGACTACATAGGGGCTGGCTGTCCAGCGCAAGTGCTCCAGCAGTCTATAGCCTAATGCTGATTTGCCACCGCCACGCTTACCCAGAATGAGCACTATAGAAGGATGGGGAATGAGCCTTAGCCATTTACTGGCTTCAAGTGTCTGAGGGTCTGGAGATGGCTTTACTGGCTGAGACTCTAACAGGATAGGTTTCTTAAATACTACGTTAAAAGCTTCCCTCAAAGATTCCTCAAAAACCCTTCTTATGTCTGGATTAATAGGGCTATCCTGGCCGGGCTGGGGAGGCTGTCTTCCATGATAAATTGCGTTGTATTCAGCTAGGCTCCTCGGGATGGAGTTATCAGGGCTAGGTTTTAAGTTATTACTAGGGGCTTGACTAGTAGAGTCTATCTCCTTCAATATCTTATAATCAATCCAAAGACCAAGCCCCCATTTTATTAATTGTTGCCCGTTCATTTTGGGGAGATTATATCCCTCCTTTCTGAAGCTTTAAAACCGTTAAACTCAGATACAAAATTTAACGGCTAGGCGTTCAACAGCGTTAAATTTAACGGCTCTGTTTAACACCCGGTTTAACCCTCTCCCCCTGAAGGGCAATAATTGGGTGTTATTGTGACTACGCCACCAACAAAGCATATCCCTTTCCCTCAGTATAACTATACCTACAGTTGAACAGTGATGCCGATGTTTGTTCAATGGTGAGTAGTAATTAGAAGTGAACGGAGAGGGGAGCAGAAATGCTCCCCTCTTTCTTTTCGGAAAGATGTCATGCTCATCTATCGGGCCTATAGTTAGCTTTTCTTCTTGGCTCTGATAAAAATAATGTGAAGGGTGACAGCGGCGGCGATAATCAATAAGATTATGGTGACAATCAGGTTTGCCACTAGCCAGATAGAGATGCCAATGGTTGCCCATAACAAGACAATGGTAAAGAGCTTGACCTTTATCGGTATTCCTCTGCCTTCAATGTAATTCCTGATATAAGTGCCGAACCATCTATTATTCATAAGCCAGTTGTAAAATCTTGGTGAGCTTCGTAGATAGCAGGCGGCAGCCAAGAGGAGAAATGGGGTGGTCGGCAATATCGGAACAAATATGCCTATTAACCCTATGGCTACACATATTGTCCCTGTTATGATTAGTAGTTGCCTCTTTAATCTATCCGACATGGAATTTCATTCCTATAGTATCAGGTTTAATATGCCGCCGACTATCAGAGCGGTAGCAATCATTATCCCGGCCGCTTTGAGCATGTTTACCACCCCCAGCTCCCGGAGCAGGACAACAAAGGTGGCAATGCAGGGGAAGAACATAGCTAAGACCACGCTGCCGACCACCAGTTGCTTGGCACTCAGTGCCAGAGGCGCCAGCATGCCCAGAGCTACATCCTTACGCAGGAAGCCAATAGCTAGAGCGGTTACTGCCTCCTTGGGCAGGCCCAGCAGACCGGTCACCACCGGGGCGGTAAAATTGGCAATAGCATCAAATACCCCAAAGAAATAAAGGATGTTGATTACCACCACGGCACCTAGGATTATGGGGATAGCCTCGGCTAGGAAGCCGTAGGTCCTCATCCATAGCTTTTGCAGTACGGTTCGCCACAGGGGCAGGCGGTAGGGTGGTATCTCAATCAGTAGCTCGGGGCTAAACCCTCTTACCAGCCGGTTGAGTATAACCCCCAGAATAATCCAGACCACAAATAGTGTCCCGTAGACCATGGCTACATACTGTGCCCCCTGCGCACCAACTAGCCCCAAAATCATCGCCTGTAAGGCAGCACAGGGCACAGCAATAGATATCAGGGTGGCGGCGATAAACCGTTCCCTTTTGCTTTCCAGAATGCGGGTGCCCAGGATAGCCGGCACATTGCAACCCAGCCCCAGCAGAGTGGGAATGATGGCATATCCGTGCAAGCCCAGCCGGTGCATGATGGTATCCATCAAGACTGCCAGTCGGGGCAGGTAGCCTGTATCCTCCAGCAGCCCCAGCACCAGATAGAAGGAGACAACATAGGGTAAGACCATGGCCAGGGGGACATAGAGACCGCTGGTGAGCAGCCCGAAGGACTCAACAAAATTCACCTCACCATTAACTAGTCTGCCGACCACAATATCATGGAGGAAACCAGTGTCCCCCATGAAGCTGCTTAGCTTTAGTACCACCGGTGCCCACAGGTTATTAAATAAAGGGTCAAGCACGTAGTTAATCAGGCCCTCGCTGATGAGACGGACCGCCATAAAGGAAGAGGCTAGAACGGCTAAAGCCATAATGCCGCTGGTAAGCGGCCTGACACTGGCATCAGCCAGACGCTCACGCCAGGTGTGATGGCGATGGGTAATATGCTGAACCTGGTCTGTAATGCTGCCAACAGCCGCCCAGCGCTGGTTACGACTGCGGGCAGGAGCTTGGGGTGAGGTAGCCCGGGGAATATTCTCCACCAGCTCTTTTATCCCCTCACCGGTTACCGCCACCGTGGGAATAACCGGCACCCCGAGCAGTCCCCTCAGTTTGTCCACATCAATATCTATGCCGAGATGTTTGGTGTCATCCCATATATTTAAGGCCACCACTACCGGAATGCCTCTCTCCAGTAGCTGCAAGGTGAGGTAGAGGTTCCTCTCCAGGTTGGTGGCATTAACCACATTTACGACTATATCTCCATCGTTAAGCAGCTGTAGGGCTATTTTCTCGGCTTCAGAGGTTGGCTCCAGGGTATAGGTGCCGGGGACATCAATCACCTCAGCCACCTCTTCTCCCAGCCTCATAACCCCCCGGGTGTAGCTTATTGTCGTACCCGGGTAGTTGGAAACAATCGCCTTGACCCCGGTCAGGCGGGAGAAGAGGGCACTCTTACCCACATTGGGGTTGCCCATCAGTAGTATCTTCATTTGACTTTAATCTAACTCAACTATTATTCTTTTAGCCATGCCGAAACCAATAGCCACCTGAACCCGGTCCACCTCAATGGTTACCGGTCCGCGCATAAGCATGGAGCTAATCTTAGTTATTTTCTTTCCCGGCATAATGCCCAGAGCACTAAGCCGGTTGAACATACCATGTCCGCCTTGCATTTGAACCACTCTGCCACTCTGCCCACGCTGCATTTTAGTTAAGGCTATTTGCTTTCTATCCGACATAATCCTTTCCTAATCCTCTGCCTATTCTCAGATTTGATTGTTGGCTAGGTCTAACTTTATCAGGTCAAAAAATTATTCTTCTTTTAAGCACCTGGTCACGTATTCCTCAGGGAGATCTCCCTGCCGTGAGTAATGGTGAAAAATTTTTAACCATTTAGGTTGCCCTTCAGGGGGTTTTAGGACAAATTCTATGAACTTTGCCAGCTTCCGCTGAGTAGTGGGGCTGACGGCGTGTTCCATCTCACAGGCATCAGCCGCAGCTACCTCAGGCTCAACT